>JAESGK010000177.1_pt1 | contig 50029 bp, 32 predicted proteins | sample 9269681 | NCBI WGS metagenome assembly JAESGK01 (sample SAMN14515347, study PRJNA621673) | algae metagenome | isolation source: Timaviella obliquedivisa GSE-PSE-MK23-08B and co-occurring heterotrophs from... | place: USA: Grand Staircase Escalante National Monument, Utah | collected 2006-08-15
CCGCTCGATCGCACCCAGAACCTCCGCCCGAACCATCGCCATGACCTTAAAGCTAGACTTAAGGTCACACCGTTCGGGAAACGCCCCCCACCGCGCAAGGCGGCCAAGACCGGACGGTTACCGAAGTCTCGCGCTATATCGAATTGCTGCTCGGCGAACTCGCAACCATGGCCAGGGCCGCCGAGCTGAAGCACCTGCTTCATTTCATCGAGTTGACGCGGCAGGAAGCCGGCGACCAGACGAGGCGTTGCCGAATCGACAGCTAGGATCGGGTCAGACCGCGCGGCTCAGCAGGCCGCCGGGGTGACGCTGGATCGCGGCTGAAAGCTCCAGTTCGAGCACGGCGCGGCTGACATCGCGGGCAGCAAGGCCGCTGGCGCGTACGAGGTCGTCGAGCGATATGGGCGCGGCGCCGAGCAGGCGCAGCAGAGCTTCGCTTGGGTCGTCAGCGGCGCCAGTTTCACCCGAAGCCCGCGCCTGATCGAAGCCCGGCAACGGCACGGCATGCTCGGGCGCCGGCGCGATGCCCGGCAGGTCCAGTTCGTCCCAGAGCCGGTCGGAACCGCCCTGCCCGCTGTCTTCGCGAACGCCGGCGAAGTCGAGATGCGTCATCCCGTCGTCCAGCAGCGGCCTTAGCGCTTCGATGACATGAGCCGCTTCGCTGATGAGCGTCGCGCCCTCGCGAATCAGGTGGTTGCCGCCCTCGGCGCGCGGATCGAGCGGCGAGCCCGGCACGGCGAAGACATGCCGGCCCTGCTCGTTGGCGAAGCGGGCCGTGATCAGCGAACCGGATTTGCGCGCCGCCTCGACCACGACCGTGCCAAGCGACAGCCCCGAGACCAGCCGGTTGCGGCGCGGAAAGTCGCGTCCGCGCGGAGCCCAGCCCAGCGGCATCTCGGTGACGCCCGCGCCCAGCGCGATCAGCTTTTCAAACAAGGGCAGGTTTTGCGGCGGATAGATCTCGTCGAGGCCGCCGGCCAGGATCGCGACGGTGCCGGTTTCAAGGCTCGCCTGATGGGCAGACGTGTCGATGCCGCGCGCCAGCCCCGAGACGACGACGAAGCCGGCCTCGCCGAGGTCGCGCGCCAGCCGCGCCGTGAACTTCTGGCCGGCGGCCGAGGCGTTGCGCGAGCCGACCAGCGCGACGCTGGGGCGCAGCAGCACCTCGGACGCACCCAGAACCGTCAGCAGCGGCGGGGCGGAATCGATCGCCTGCAGCGCTTTCGGATAGCCGGCCTCGCCCAGCGCGATGAAGCGCGCGCCTAGCCGCTGCGTGGCCACGAATTCACGTTCGGCTTCGGCCGGCGGGCAGAGCTTGAGATGGCGGCCGGCCTGGCGGCCAAGCTCCGGAAGCGCATCGAGCGCGGCGGACGCGCCGCCAAAGCGGTTCATCAGACTGCGGAAGGTGCGCGGGCCGATGCTTTCGCTGCGGATCAGCCGGAGCCAGTCGAGACGCTGGCGATCGCTGAGGACGATGCCAGCCATGCGGCTTCAGCCCTTCTGGCCGATCTTGCCCTCGCTGCCCTTGAGCAGCCGGGCGATGTTCTCGCGATGCATGAACCAGAGCAGCAGCGTGAGAGCGCCCATCAGCAGCGCGGCGCGCGCATCGCCGACCCAGAACCAGAGCAGCAGCGGCGTCAGCAGGCTCGCCAGCAGCGCCGAAAGCGAGGAATAGCGACTGAGATAGGCGACGCCGAGCCAGATCGCGGCAAAGACGACCGCGATGGAGAACTTCAGGCCGATCAGCACGCCGAGATAGGTGGCGACGCCCTTGCCGCCCCGGAAATTGAGCCAGACCGGAAACAGATGCCCGATGAAGGCCCCGAGACCCGCCAGCAACGCGGTCTCGCGTCCGCCGAGCAGGAACGCGCCGACCAGAACTGCGACCGTGCCCTTGAGCATGTCGCCGGCCAGCGTCGCCGCAGCGAGCTTCTTGTTGCCGGTGCGCAGGACGTTGGTCGCGCCGATATTGCCCGAGCCGATGCTGCGCAGGTCCGGACCGCCGGAGAGCTTCGTCAGCACGATGCCGAACGGAATCGAGCCGAGCAGGTAGCCGATCGAGAGCGCCGACAGAATGGCGGGCCACGACAGGCTAAACGTCATCAAGTCCGGCATGTCGCCCCTCTTGCCCCTGCTCGTTCTGCGAGCCTAGCCGCCTTGCGCCTCATAGACCACCCGGCCGGCGACCAGCGTCATCTGGACCAGCCCTTCCAGCCGCGCCTCGTCGAAGGGCGAGTTCTTGGCGCGCGATTTCAGCCTGCGCTTGTCGACGACATGGGGCGCGTCGGGGTCGAGCAGCATGAGGTCGGCCGGCGCGCCGACCGCGAATCGCCCGCAGGACAGACCGATCAGCCTGGCCGGCCGTGCGGACAGCGCCGCCAGCAAGGCTGGCAGCCCGATCTGGCCGGCATGGACCATGCGCAGGGCCGCCGGCAGCAGGGTTTCGATGCCGAGCGCGCCATCGGCAGCCTCCGCGAAGGGCTGGCGCTTGGTCTCGACATCCTGCGGATCATGATCGGAGACGACGACGTCGATGACGCCCTCGGCCAGCGCCGCGATCATGGCAAGGCGCTCATTTTCGTGACGCAGCGGCGGCGAGACCTTGCAGAAGGTCCGGTACTCGCCGACATCGTTCTCGTTCAGGGTCAGGTTGTTGATCGAGACGCCGCAGGTGATGCGGACGCCGTCGGCCTTGGCGCGGCGCACGAGTTCGACCGATTCCGCGCAGGAGATCATCGCGGCGTGGTAGCGCGCGCCGGTCGCACGAGAGAGGCGGATGTCGCGCTCCAGCATGACCGTCTCGGCTTCCTGCGGAATGCCCGGCAGACCCTTGCGGCTGGCGAACTCGCCCTCGTTCATCACGCCGGAGCCGCGCAGATCGGGATCCTCGACATGGTTCAGGATCAGCGCATCGAAATCGCGCGCATAGATCATCGCCCGGCGCATGAGTTGCGGATTGCGGATCGCCTTGGCCCCATCCCCGAACGCGACCGCGCCGGCCTCCAGCAGCAGGCCGAATTCGGTGATCTCCTTGCCCAGAATGCCCTTGCTCAGGGCGGCGCAGGGCAGAACGTTGACCACCGCCTTGTCGCGCGCGCGGCGCTTGATGAAGTCGATGATGGCGGGATCGTCGATCGGCGGATCGGTATCGGGACGGCAGACGATGGTGGTGACGCCGCCGGCGGCAGCCGCCTGCGAGCCGGAGCCGAGCGTCTCGCGGAACTCCGCGCCGGGCTCGCCGAGAAAGGCGCGCAGATCGACGAGGCCGGGCGCGAGCACGAGATCGCGTCCGGCGATACGGCGCACGCCTTCTGCCGGCGCAGGCGCTGCGCCCCAGACGATGTCGGCGATCGCCCCGTTGCGGATCAGGACCGAGCCGCGCCCGTCCCGGCCCGTCGCCGGATCGACGAGGCGCGCATCGAGGATCGCGAGGTCGGTCGCTTCAGCCATGTCCGTTCCCGTCAGCGCCGTCACGGCCGCGCCTGCCCGTAAACACATGCGTCCAGAACGCCACCAGCGTCCAGAACAGCGCGCACAGGATCGCGCCCGCGACGATGATGAACCAGGTCCAGCCTGCGCCGGGCTCGGCGACGAGAAAGCCCGCCGCGACCACCAGATACACCGCCACGAAGACGAAGCGCGCCCGCCGCATCAGCCCCAGCAGCATGGCGACGAGACTGTCCATCCCGCTCAGCCATTGGGCAGATGCTGCGAGAGCGCGTCGAGCACGGCCATGCGGACGGCGACGCCCATCTCGACCTGCTCGCGGATCAGCGACTGGGCGCTGTCGGCGACCTCCGACGAGATTTCGACGCCCCGGTTCATCGGGCCGGGATGCATCACCAGCGCGTCGGGCGAAGCGAGGTCGAGCTTTTCGCGGTCGAGACCGTAATAGCGGAAATACTCCTTCGAGGACGGCACGAAGGCGCCGTGCATGCGCTCGAGCTGAAGGCGCAGCATCATCACGATGTCAGCCCCCTCCAACCCTTTCTTCATGTCGGTGAAGACGCTGACGCCCATCCGCTCGATGCCCGCAGGAAGCAGCGTGGAGGGCGCGATCAGCCGCACCTTCGCGCCCAGCGCGTTGAGCAGGATGATGTTGGAGCGGGCGACGCGCGAATGCAGGATGTCGCCGCAGATCGCCACCGTCAGCCCCATGATCCGCCCTTTGTTGCGGCGGATCGTCAGGGCGTCGAGCAGGGCCTGCGTCGGGTGCTCATGCGCGCCGTCGCCGGCATTGACCACCGAGCAGCCGACCTTTCGCGCCAGCAGGTTGACCGCGCCGGCCGCATGGTGGCGCACCACCAGGATGTCGGGCCGCATCGCATAGAGAGTGGCTGCGGTGTCGATCAGCGTCTCGCCCTTCTTCACCGAGGACGAGGCGACCGACATGTTCATCACGTCCGCTCCGAGCCGCTTGCCGGCGAGTTCGAAGGAGGCCTGCGTCCGCGTCGAGGGCTCGAAGAAGAGGTTGATCTGGGTGCGGCCGCGCAGGGTCGCGGTCTTCTTCTCGACCTGCCGGGAGAGCGCGACATAGGCGTCGGCCCGGTCGAGCAACGCCTCGATATCCAGATGGGACAACCCCTCGATGCCGAGGAGGTGGCGGTGCGGATAGAGCGGAACTTGCGCGGTCATGTGAAGACGGGTGTGTAGGCGCGAGTTGCGGCGCGCGCAAGGCGATTCAGCGCGCGGCGGCGTCTGCCAGCGACAGGCAAGCCGCACGCTGCTCCTCATCGCCATACCGCTCGAGGGCACGCAAAAAGCGGCTATCGGCGGTCACGAAGCGGACGCCCTTTGCCACCGCTAGCGCCAGATAGAAGCAATCATAGGCCGGATGCCTGAGAGTTGCAGCCAAGGCGATCGAGGTGTTCATGAAGTCCACCGTCGCCGCGAGTTCGATCCTGACCGCGCTGATGAACCCCGCCGCCTCCTGCGCCTCGGACAGGCTCAGTTCCTGCAGCCTTATCTTCGTGGCCAACGTGTTGGCGATTTCGGCCACGAGTAAATCCGGAGCAAGAAGCCGGTGATTGCGCATCAGGAACAAGGCCTGATCGGAATCGGCTTCCATCGACACCCATTTAACGACAACGCTCGCATCGACGACAAACGCCGTCATCGCGCCTCGTCTCGTGACATCTGCTGCAACACTTCGGACGGCGTATGTCGCCGATCGCTGATTCTGCGACGAAAATCAGCCAGGCGTTGCTCGAAATCCGCGTCGAGTTCAGGACCGAGCGCGTCCGCGAGGATGGCCCGATGCTCCGCTTCCACCGAGCGGTTATTGTTCGCAGCACGACGCTTGAGACGCGCAATCAAGCGCTCGTCGAGATTGCGGACGTGAAGACTGGTGACCATTCCGCCTCCCCTTCGCCAAGCGTGCTAGCATTGCTAGCATAGACCAGCCCGCCCGTCGACATCCGGGCAACAGCCGCCGGCGTTTGACATCGCGCGCTGCTCTCCCCACTTTCGCCGCCGCTCCCGACCCGCTATCACCTCGCACCGCGTCGGGCCGCATTCGGCCGGCACGACACGTGCCTGCGCAGCATTTTTCGTCATTCGAGATTGAAACGCCCCATGAAGCTCCTCGTCGTCGAGTCGCCGGCCAAGGCCAAGACGATCAACAAATATCTCGGCTCCGATTACGAGGTCATCGCCTCGTTCGGGCATATCCGCGACCTGCCCGCCAAGGACGGCTCCGTCGAGCCGGACAACGACTTCGCCATGAAATGGGAGATCGAGGGGCGCGGGGCCAAGCAGGTGGCCGAGATCGTCAAGGCCGTGAAGGGCGCCGAGAAGCTGATCCTGGCGACCGACCCCGACCGCGAGGGCGAGGCGATCTCCTGGCATGTGCTGGAGGCGCTGAACGCCAGGCGCGCGCTGAAGGGCATCCCCGTCGAGCGCGTCACCTTCAACGCCGTCACCAAGGACGCCGTGCAGAAGGCGCTGGCCAATCCCCGCCAGGTCGATCAGGCGCTGGTCGACGCCTATCTGGCGCGCCGGGCGCTGGACTATCTCGTCGGCTTCACGCTCTCGCCGGTGCTCTGGCGCAAGCTGCCGGGCGCGCGTTCGGCCGGCCGGGTGCAGTCCGTTGCGCTGCGCATCGTCTGCGACCGCGAGCGCGAGATCGAGGCGTTTCGGGCCCGCGAATATTGGTCGCTGGTCGCGACGCTGGCGACGAAGGCAGGCGGCGTGTTCGAGGCCCGGCTCGTCGGAGCCGACGGCAAGAAGATCACCCGGCTCGACATCGGTACGGGTGACGCCGCGCATGCCTTCAAGGCGGCGCTCGACACCGCCGCCTTCAGCGTCGCCGAGGTCGAGGCCAAGCCGGTCAAGCGCCACCCCTACCCGCCCTTCCAGACCTCGACGCTGCAGCAGGAGGCCTCGCGCAAGCTGGGCCTGGCTCCGGCGCGCACCATGCAGCTTGCCCAGCGGCTCTATGAGGGCGTCGATATCGGTGGCGAGACGGTCGGTCTCATCACCTATATGCGGACCGACGGCGTCGACATGGACGGCTCGGCCATCGCCGCAGCCCGCCGCGTCATCGGCAAGGAGTTCGGCGACCAGTACGTGCCCGGCGTTCCGCGCAAATACACCGTCAAGGCCAAGAACGCGCAGGAGGCCCATGAGGCGATCCGCCCGACCGATCTCGGCCGGCTGCCGGCCATGGTGGCGCGCCATCTCGAGCCCGAGCAGGCAAAACTCTACGAGCTGATCTGGAAGCGCACCATCGCGAGCCAGATGGAATCGGCCTCGCTGGAGCGCACCACCGTCGATATCGCCGCGACCGTCGCCGGCCGGAACCTCGAACTGCGCGCCACCGGCCAGGTCACGCTCTTCGACGGCTTCCTGACGCTCTATCAGGAAAGCCGCGACGACGAGGAAGATGAGGACTCAAAGAAGCTGCCGGCAATGAAGCAGGGCGATGCGCTCGAAAGGCGCGCCATCGCCGCCGACCAGCACTTCACCGAGCCGCCGCCGCGCTATTCCGAGGCCAGCCTCGTCAAGCGCATGGAAGAGCTCGGCATCGGCCGCCCCTCGACCTATGCCGCGACGCTCTCGACGCTGCGCGACCGCGAATATGTCCGCATCGACAAGAAGCGCCTCGTCCCCGAGGACAAGGGCATGCTGGTGACGGCGTTCCTGGAGAGCTTCTTCAAACGCTATGTCGAGTTCGACTTCACGGCGAACCTCGAGGAGAAGCTCGACCGGGTCTCGAATGCCGAGATCGACTGGAAGGTGCTGCTGCGCGAATTCTGGGAGGAATTCACGAAGTCGATTGGCGACACCAAGGACCTGCGCGTCACCGAGGTGCTGGAGGCGCTGAACGGCGTGCTCGGCGCGCATGTCTTCCCGGCGCGCGAGGATGGCGGCGATCCGCGCTCCTGCCAGGTCTGCGGCACCGGCACGCTCTCGCTGAAACTCGGCAAGTTCGGCGCGTTCGTCGGCTGCTCCAACTATCCCGAATGCCGCTACACCCGCCCCCTCACCGTCTCCGCTGCAGATGGCGAGGCCACCGCCGAGGGCGGCACGGGCGCGCCGGGCGTGCGCATCCTCGGCAAGGACCCGGTGACGGAGTCCGAGGTGACGCTGCGCGACGGCCGCTTCGGGCCTTACGTCCAGCTCGGCGAAGGCGAGAAGCCCAAGCGCTCCAGCCTGCCCAAGGGCATGACGCCCGGCGGCGTCGATCTGGAGAAGGCGCTGCTGTTGCTCTCGCTGCCCAAGGAGGTCGCGAAGCATCCCGAGAGCGGCGAGCCGATCCTCGCCGGCATCGGCCGCTACGGGCCTTACGTCCAGCACGGCAAGACCTACGCCAATATCGACAAGGACGACGACATCCTGCAGATCGGCGCCAACCGCGCCATCGACCTGATCGTCGCCAAGGAGAGCGGCGGCGGCGGCAGCCGCTTCGGACGCGGATCGACGACGCCGGGCCGCGAGCTCGGCGAGCATCCGACAGGTGGCAAGCTCGTCGTACGGGCCGGCAAATACGGGCCTTACGTCAACTGGGGCAAGGTCAACGCGACCCTGCCCAAGGCGCTGACGCAAGAGGCGATCACGCTCGAACAGGCGGTGGAGCTGGTCAACGCCAAGGCGGAATCGAGCGGGATCAAGGGGCCGGGCAAGGCGAAGTCCCCGGCTAAGGCGAAGGCGCCTGCGAAAGCGGCGGCGAAGCCCAAGGCGGCAGCAAAGCCCAAGGCTGCGGCGAAACCGAAGGCTGCCGCCAAGGGTTGAGCCACCGTCATTGCGAGCGTAGCGAAGCAATCCAGAAGTCACGCTCTGCGCCCTCTGGATTGCTTCGCTACGCTCGCAATGACGAAAGGCGCTACAACACGCCGTGACGCTCGAAGACGGAGCGCAGGCTCGCGCCGGCCAGCAGTTCGTCGCGCGTCGCATCCTCGGCGTCGATCTTCTGAAGCGCCAGCGCGATGGCCTGCTCCGCAATCTTCCGCGGCACGATGACAACGCCATCGACATCGCCGAAGATGAAATCACCAGCCTCGCAGCGCGCGCCCGCGACCTCGATCGGCTCATCGACCGCCATCATCTCGGCGCGGCCCTTGGTGTCGAGCGGGCCGATGCCGCCATGGAAGACCGGGAACCCGACCTCGCGGATACGGCGGACATCGCGCACCAAACCATCCATCAGGCAGCCGGCAGCCCCGCGCACCATCGCGGCGGTGGTCAGCAGCTCGCCCCATGGCGCGATCCGGTCGGTCGGCCCGTCGCAGGCCAGAACCGCGACCTCGCCGGGTTTGAGGCTGTCGATCAGATCCATCTCCAGCGCGTACGGGTTGTGGCCCTCGGGCGTGTGATAGCGCTTCATGTAGAGCCCCGTCCGGGCGAAGCCGCACAGGATCGAGGCGTCGTCGAGCGGCCGCACGAAGGGTTTTACCGCCTGATTGGGAAAGCCGAGCTGGTCGAGCACATCCGACAGCACGGCCGAGTAGAGTTTGGTCTTCAGTACAGCGAGATCGAGCAGGTCTTGCAGAGCTGACATGGCGGTTCCCCCGGAGCGACAGGCAGAGTGTTGCCGCCCCGGATGCCGGTCAAGCGTCAGGCCTGCCTCAGAGCGGCTTCAGCCCCGCCTCGATCTCAGCCCGCCTGCCCTCCAGAAACGGCGGCAGCGCCAGCGTCTCGCCCATCGTCTGCGCCGGTTCGTCGGCGGAGAAGCCGGGCTCGTCGGTCGCGATCTCGATCAGGATGCCGTTGGGCTCGCGCAGATAGAGCGAGCGGAAATAGAACCGGTCGACCTTGCCGCTGTTGGGATAGCCGGCCGCCTTCAGCTTCTCGGCCCAGGCGTCGTAATCGGCGAAGGTCGGGGTGCGCAGCGCCAGATGGTGGACGCCGCCCGCCCCTTCGCGCGCCTGCGGCAGGCCGGGCTCGACCGCGACATGCAGCTCGGCCGCAGGGCCGCCCTCGCCGATCCTGAAGACATGGATGTCGCCGGTCGCATGCGCAGCGTCACGATAGCTGCCGATCAGTTCCAGCCCGAGCAGTTGCGTCAGCACCACCTGCGTCCGCTCCAGCGCCGGAACAGAGATGGTGACGGGGCCCAAGCCCCGGATCTGGTGCTCTGCCGGAACCTCGCTCTTGTCCCAGATCACGAAGGGAATCGCGCCGCCATCGGTCAGCAGCGTCAGACGCTGGCCTTCGGGATCCTCGACATCGAGCGCCATGCGGCCGTTGATCTCGCGGATGTCGGACGGCTTGGCGCCGGCCGCCAGCAGTCGCTCGCGCCACCAGTTGAGCGAGGCCTCGTCGGCGACGCGCAGGGAGGTGCGGGTGATGGCGTGGGTGCCGCGTTTTGCCGGCTGGGCCGGCCAGTCGAAGAAGGTGAGGTCCGTGCCCGGCGAGCCGGCCCCGTCGGCGTAGAACAGATGATAGGCCGAGACATCGTCCTGGTTCACCGTCTTCTTCACCATCCGCATGCCGAGCACCTGCGTGTAGAAGCGGTGGTTGCCGGGCGCATCGGCGGTGATGGCGGTGACGTGGTGGATGCCGGTCAGGATCATGATCTGGAGACTTTCGCTCTGGCGCGGCGGCGTCAGGCCCCGCATTCGAGACCACAGATAGCGTTCTCTCGCCGCCATGACAGAGGCCGGCCGCCAAGCGGACCATTGCAATCCTGCAATGATCCTTTTGAAGTCAATGCGGCTCCTGAGAAAACGCAACGTCATCCCGGGCTTGCCCCGGGATCCATCATAAAGCGCCGTCCGACCCTACGATGGATCCCGGAGCTGCGCCGCTACGCGGCTTGTCCAGGGATGACGCGGTGTTGATGGGAGCCGGCATGCTCCAGGCCAAAACTCACGAGATCAGGGCTTGGGACCCGACGTAGCGGGCGGAGCCGAGACCACCGGCGCGGTCGCCTTGTCGGCCGGCGTCGCCGGCGTGGTGCAATCCTGCGGCTTGGCCTTGCAGTCGAACACCATGGTCGGCGCAGCCGAAGGGCCGGAGCTGCCGGCCGAGGGCAGGATCATGTTCTGGCCCTTGTCGATCTGCTTGGGATCGGTCGTCGTCGGCCCGAGCCCCGTGTTCGACTGCGCCGCGGCGGCCGGCAGCGATTGCGGCGGGGTCGGCGTCGCCTGCGCCAGAGCGCCGGTGGCGGCGAGCGACAGCGCGAGCGCCGCCAGCGATGCGCGCAGAGGGTTCAGGGTGGTGGCGAGGATCGGCATCGTTGAAACCTTTCGGCGGCCATCGCTCGCGATGGCCGCATGAGGAACTGATGCCGGGGAAACAGGCAGGGAGCCCGGTTGTTCCCGAGCGCGCCCTATCCCACCGCGTGGCGGCTGGGCTTGGCCTTGAGTTTCAGCGCCTCCAGTTCCTCGCGCTCGCGCGGCGTGTTGCGCATGAGCTGGTCCTTGCCGGGTCCGTATTGCACCGGCTGGGCGATATCGACGCCATACCACGCCGCAGCGCGCAGGACGAAAGACGGATCGGCGAGATGGGGCCGGCCGAGTGCGACGAGATCGGCCCGGCCGGAGGCGATAATGGTGTTGACCTGGTCGGCGCTGGTGATGTTGCCGACGCACATGGTTGCGACCCGGGCCTCGTTCCTGATCTGGTCGGAGAACGGCGTCTGGAACATGCGGCCATAGACCGGCCGGCTGTCGTTGACGGTCTGGCCGGTCGAGACGTCGATCAGGTCGCAGCCCTCCTCCGCGAAGGCGCGGGAGATCGCGACCATGTCGTCGGGCGTCACGCCGCCCTCCTTCCAGTCGGTCGCGGAGATGCGCACCGAGATCGGCTTTTCGCGCGGCCAGGTCTCACGCAGCGCCCTGAACACTTCGAGCGGATAGCGCAGCCGATTCCCGACGCTGCCGCCATACGCGTCCGTGCGATGGTTGGTCAGCGGCGAGAGGAAGCTCGCCAGCAGATAGCCATGAGCGCAGTGAAGCTCCAGCATGTCGAAGCCGGCGCGCATCCCCCGCTCGGCGGCGGCGACGAACTGCGCCTTGACCCGGTCCATATCGGCGCGGTCCATCTCGCGCGGGACCTGGCTCTCGGGAAAGTAGGGCAAGGCCGACGCCGAGAGGATCGGCCAGTCGCCCTCGCCCAGCGGCCGGTCCATGCCGTCCCACATCAGTTTGGTCGCCCCTTTTCGCCCGGCATGGCCGAGCTGGAGGCAGAATTTCGCGGCCGAGTGGGCGTGGACGAAACCGACGATGCGGCTCCACGCCGCTTCCTGCGCATCATTGTAGAGCCCGGCGCAGCCCGGCGTGATGCGGGCGTCTTCGGCGACGCAGGTCATCTCGGTGACGATCAGCCCCGGCCCGCCAATCGCGCGCGAGCCGTAATGCATCAGGTGCCAGTCGCCCGGCAGGCCGTCATGGGCGGAGTACTGGCACATCGGCGAGAGCACCATGCGGTTCTCGACCTGCATCTCCCGCAACCGGAACGGCTGGAAGGCCGGCGGCACGGGCGAGCCGTCCTTGTGCAAGCGTGCAATAGACCCGAGATCGTCCGCCACCAGCCTGTCGATCGCCGCGACGAAGCCCGGCGCGCGCAGAGCCAGGTTGTCATAGGTGATCGCCTTGGAGCGGGTCATCAGACCGAAGGCGAAGCGCAGCGGATCGAAATCCCAGAAGCGCCTGAGTTGCTCGAACCAGACCAGCGAGACGTCGGCCGCGTGCTGCGTCTTCTCGACCTCCTCGCGCCGCGTCCGCTCGAACAGGGCCAGCGCCTCGTCGACCTTCAGTCCCGCCTTGTGGAAGGCCCTATGCAGCGCGATCGCGTCCTCCATGGCGAGCTTGGTGCCGGAGCCGATCGAGAAATGCGCGGTGGCCTTGGCGTCTCCGATCAGCACGACATTGTCTGCGACCCAGTTTGCGCAGCGGATCATCGGGAAATTGCGCCAGAGCGAGCGGTTGGTGACGAGCCCGTGGCCCTGCAGCTCCTCGGCGAAGATGCCTTCGAGGAATGCGGCCGACTCCGCTTCGCTCATCGCGCCGAGACCGGCGCGCGCAAAGGTTTCGGGGTCGGTTTCCAGCACCCAGGTAGAGCGGCCGGCCTCGTACTGGTAGCAATGGGCGATGAACAGCCCGTATTCCGTCTCCTTGAAGAAGAAGGTGAAGGCGTCGAAGGGCCGGGTCGAGCCCATCCAGGTGAAATGGTTCGGGCGCAGGTCGGTCTGCGGTTTGAAGCGCTCGCGCCAGCCCTCGCGGATGCGGCTGTTGATGCCGTCGGCGGCGACGACGAGGTCATAGTCGCTTTTAAGCGCCTCGACATCCGGCGCCTCTTCGCTGAAGCGTAGCGCGACGCCGAGTTCCTTCGCGCGGGCCTGCACCAGCAGCAGCAGCGAGCGGCGCGAGCAGCCGCAAAAGCCGTTGCCGGAAACGCGATGGACGCTGTCCTTGAAATGGACCTCGACATCGTCCCAATATGCGAAATTGTCGCGGATCGCTGCATAGCTCGCCTCGTCGGCGGCCTTGAAGGTGTCGAGCGTCTGGTCGGAGAAGACGACGCCGAAGCCGAAGGTGTCGTCGGCCTGGTTGCGCTCGAAGACCGTGACCTCGAGCGCCGGCCAGTCACGCTTCATCAGGAGCGCGAAATACAAGCCCGCCGGCCCGCCGCCGACCACCGCGATGCGCATTGCGAACCTCCCGCCAAACTGTCAGAAAATTATTTTAGGTCTGAAATAATTTTATCTCAAGGGGTGGATGGCGGATTCGGCGGGTAGATACGAAAATGCCGCAGATACAGCGATTAAGGCCGATGGAGTGGCTGTTTATCCAACAGTTCGCCTCGTTGTTCGCAACGATCAAGACCGCTTGCAAAATGCTTTAGACCTAAAATATATTGGTCACTTCATGGAGGCGATGCGGGATGGTTCTGGCCGGACGACATGCGGTGGTGACGGGCGGCGGACGCGGCATCGGCCGCGCGGTCGCGGCCGCGCTGCGGGCAGCCGGCGCACGGGTCAGCATAGTCGGGCGTGACGGCGCGGTGCTGGCGGACGCTGTCGCCGCAGGCGTGGCCGATGCCTGGGCCGCCTGCGATGTGCGCGACGAAGCCGCCATGGCGACGTGCCTTGCCGAACTCGCGGCTTCCCAGCCCTTCGACATCGTCGTCGCCAATGCCGGCGCGGTCGAGACCGGGCCGTTCCAGCGCAGCGACGCCGAGCGCTTCCGGCGCATGCACGAGATCAACCTGATCGGCACGATCAACGCCTTCCATCCCGTCCTGCCCGGCATGGTCGCGCGCGGCCATGGCCGGCTGATCGCCATCGCCTCCACCGCCGGGCATCGCGGCTATCCTTACGTCTCGGCCTATGTCGCGGCCAAACATGCCGTAATCGGCCTCGTCCGCTCGCTTGCGCTGGAGACGGCGAAAAGCGGCGTCACCGTCAACGCCGTCTGTCCCGGCTACACCGAAACCGACATGGTCTCCGACAGCATCGCGGCGATCACCGCCAAGACCGGCATATCGCCCGAGCAGGCGCTGGCCGAGTTGGTCAGGGCCAATCCTCAAGGCAGGCTGATTTCGCCAGACGAGATCGCCCAGGCCGTGCTGCATCTCTGCGGACCCAATAGCGGCTCGATCACCGGGCAGTCGCTGCTGATCAATGGCGGGGAGTTCTAAAGATGGAGACGCCCTCCCCCGCGCTCGTCCTCGACCGCGAGACCAAGGCCAGCGAACGCCCCGGCGACCACAAGGACGAATTGCGGCTCTGGCTGCGGCTTCTGACCTGCTCGACGCTGATCGAGACCGAGATCCGCAACCGGCTGCGTGAAGAGTTCAAAACGACGCTGCCGCGCTTCGACCTGATGGCCCAGCTCGAGAAATCGACCACCGGCATGACCGTCGGCGAGGTCTCGCAGCGGCTGATGGTGTCCAACGGCAACGTCACGGCGGTCGTCGCCGGCCTGCTCGCCGACGGGCTGGTCGATAAGCGCGCCGCGACGCAGGACCGGCGCGTGCAGGTGCTGACCCTGACGGCGCAGGGCCGGCGCGCCTTCAGGGCGATGGCCGAGCGCCATGAGGGCTGGATCGCCGAGCTGTTCGCGGGCCTCAGCGGCGTCGACACCGTCCAGCTTTTTCGCCTGCTCGGCCAGACCAAGGCCTCGCTGCACGCCGCCATTTCGCAGCGCGCCGAAGACAGCCGTGGAGAGACGCCGTGAGCTTGCCCGTCCAGACGATCGCCAACCCGACCATCCTGCCGCTGGCCGATTTCACGCCGAGCCATTTCCAGCTCTCGGTATCGGCCAAGGTCGCCACAGTCACCCTGAACCGGCCTGAGAAAAAGAATCCGCTGACCTTCGAAAGCTACCGGGAACTCACGGATTTCTTCCTTGCGGCGCAGAAGGAGGAGGCGGTCAAGGCGATCGTCATCACCGGCGCAGGCGGCAATTTCTCGTCCGGCGGCGATGTTTTCGAGATCATCGGCCCGCTGGTCGCGATGGAGACGAAGGATCTGCTGAAGTTCACCCGCATGACCGGCGATCTGGTCAAGGCGATCCGAGCCTGCCCGCAGCCGGTGATCGCCGCGATCGACGGCATCTGCGCCGGCGCGGGCGCGATCATGGCGATGGCGTCCGACCTGCGGCTCGGCACGGCGGGGACGAAGATCGCCTTCCTGTTCAATCGCGTCGGCCTCGCCGGCTGCGACATGGGGGCCTGCGCGATGCTGCCGCGCATCGTCGGCCAGGGTCGCGCCGCCGAACTGCTCTACACCGGCCGCATTCTGAAAGGCGAAGAGGCGGAACGCTGGGGCTTTCTCAACCGGCTCTGCTCGGCCGAAGCCGTGCTCGGCGAGGCGCAGGCGCTCGCAGCCGAGCTCGCCGACGGGCCGACCTTCGCCAACGCCATGACCAAGCGCATGCTCGAGATGGAATGGGCCATGTCGGTCGAGAGCGCGATCGAGGCCGAGGCCGTGGCGCAGGCGCTGTGCATGCAGACCGAGGACTTTTCCCGCGCCTACCATGCGTTTGCCGCCAAGCAGAAGCCGGTCTTCGAGGGCAACTGAGATGGTCGCATCTCCACCCCTCGGCATGGCGATCCTCGGCGACACGCTCGCCTGGCCCTTCTTCGAGGAACGTCATCGGCGTTTTGCCGCCACGCTGACGGAATGGGCCGATGCGACCCTGATGGAGGGCGCGCATGACGATGTCGATCTCGCCTGCCGGGCCCGCGTCGCCGCGCTCGGGCAGGCGCAGTTCCTGCGCGCCGTCGTGCCCGCCGCCTATGGCGGCCTCAGCGAGCGGCTCGACGTGCGCACGCTCTGTCTAGCCCGCGAGATCCTGGCAGCTCGCGACGGCCTCGCCGATTTCGCCTTCGCCATGCAGGGGCTCGGCACCGGCTCGATCACGCTCGCCGGCTCCGAGGCGATGAAGGCGCGCATCCTGCCGGGCATCGGCGAGGGACGGCGGATCGCCGCCTTCGCGCTGTCGGAGAAGGAGGCGGGCTCGGACGTCGCCGCGATGGCGACGACGGCCGTGCCGGACGGCAACGACCATATCCGCATCGACGGCGAGAAGAGCTGGATCTCGAATGGCGGCATCGCCGACCATTACGTCGTCTTCGCCCGCTCGGGCGAGGCGCCGGGCGCGCGCGGGCTTTCGGCCTATCTGGTCGAGGCCGACAATCCGGGCCTGAGCATCACCGAGCGCATCGACGTCATCGCGCCGCATCCGCTCGCGACGCTGCGATTCGACAACTGCCGCATCCCTGCTGAAAACCGCATCGGCGGTCCCGGCGACGGCTTCAGGGTCGCGATGGCGACGCTCGACATTTTTCGCTCGACGGTCGGCGCGGCCGCGCTCGGCTTCGCAAGACGGGCGCTGCACGAGACCGTGTCGCATGCGAACGGGCGAAAGCTGTTTGGCGGCACGCTCGGCGATCTGCAGCTGTCGCAGGCCGCCATCGCCGACAGCGCAGCGGAAGTCGATGCGGCGGCGCTGCTCGTCTACCGCGCCGCCTGGACCAAGGACCAGGGCGCGGCGCGCGTCACCCGCGAGGCCGCGCTGGCCAAACTCGTCGCGACGGAGAACGCCCAAAAGGTCATCGACCGCGCCGTCCAGATCTTCGGCGGACTCGGCGTGACCAAGGGCGTCAAGGTGGAGGAATTGTACCGGGAAATCAGGGCGCTGCGCATCTATGAGGGCGCGAGCGAGGTCCAGAAGGTCGTGATCGCGCGCGACCTGCTGAAGTCGCAGGCCACTGGCGCCGGAGGCTGACGATGACGGCTCTTCTGCGCTCAGGCCATACGGACAGCTTTTCACGGGACAACCTGCCGCCGGCCGAGAGTTGGCCTGCGCTCGACCTCGCGGCGGCGGGGCTCGCCTATCCTGAACGCCTGAACGTCGTCACGGAACTGCTCGACCGGCATGTCGCGGAAGGCCGGGCCGAGCGGACCGCGATCATCTCCGGCGAACTGCGCTGGAGCTATGCCGATCTCGCGGAGCGCGTGAACCGCATCGCCAATGTGCTGGTGCGCCATCTCGGGATGGTCACCGGCAACCGCGTGCTGCTGCGCGCCGCCAACACCCCGATGATGGTCGCGGCCTATCTCGCCGTGCTCAAGGCCGGCGGCGTCGCGGTGGCGACGATGCCGATGCTGCGGGCCGGCGAACTGGCCTATCCGATCCGCAAGGCGAAAATCGCGCTGGCGCTCTGCGACGAGGCGCTGGTCGCCGATCTCGAAGCGGCGCGGGAGCAGGCTCCGGAGCTGGCGCGGATCGTGACCTGGGGCGGCGATGCGCCCGACAGCCTCGACCGCCTGATGGCGCAGCCCGGCTACGAGCATTTCGACGCCGCCGACACCGCCTCCGACGATGTCTGCCTGATCGGCTTCACCTCGGGCACCACCGGCGAGCCCAAGGGCACGATGCATTTCCAGCGCGACCTGCTGGCGATCTGCGACTGCTATGGCGCGCGCGTGCTGAAGGCGGACCCGGACGACCGCTTCATCGGCTCGCCGCCGCTCGCCTTCACCTTCGGGCTCGGCGGGCTGGTGCTGTTCCCGATGCGGATCGGGGCGGCGATGGTGCTGCCGGACAAGACCGCGCCGCCCGATCTGATCGCGGCGATCGAACGCGATCGCGCCACCGTCTGCTTCACCGCGCCGACAGCCTATCGCGCCATGCTCGACAGGCTCGACGGGCGCGACATCGCCTCGCTCCGGATCTGCGTCTCGGCCGGCGAGGCGCTGCCCAAGCCGACCTTCGACGCCTGGCTGGCGAAAACCGGGCTGCCGCTGATGGACGGCATCGGCGCGACCGAGATGCTGCACATCTTCATCGCCGCCCCGCGCGAGACGATCCGCCCCGGCGCGACCGGCTTAGCCGTGCCAGGCTACGAGGCGAAGATCATCGACGAGGACGGGCGCGACGCGCCCGACGGCGCGCCCGGACGGCTCGCCGTGCGCGGCCCGACCGGCTGCCGCTACCTTGCCGATCCGAGGCAGGGCAAATACGTCCTCGACGGCTGGAACGTCACCGGCGACACCTATCTGCGCGATCAGGACGGCTATTTCTGGTATCAGGCCCGCTCCGACGACATGATCATCTCGTCGGGCTACAACATTGCCGGCCCAGAGGTCGAGACCTGCCTTCTGACCCATCCGGCGGTCGCCGAATGCGGCGTCGTCGCCGCGCCCTGCCCCGAGCGCGGCAATATCGTGAAGGCCTATGTCGTGCTGCGCGAGGGCCATCACGGTGACGCTGCGCTGACCAAGGCGTTGCAGGATCACGTCAAGGCGGCTATCGCGCCCTACAAATATCCCCGCGCCATCGCGTTCGTCTCCGCTTTGCCGAAGACGCCGACCGGCAAGCTGCAGCGTTTCGCCTTGCGCCGGATGGCGCAGGACGAGAGCTGAGTTAAGACGAGCCGGAACGGCCGAACCGAGGCGACGCCATGTCGAACGACGCACTTCTCCGCGCCATCAATCCCGAAGGCTGGCCCATCCCGCGCGGCTATGCCAACGGCATGGTGGCGCATGGCCGTGTTCTGGTCACCGGCGGGCTCGTAGGATGGGATCCGGCCGGCGTCTTCGCGCAGGGTTTCCTGCCGCAGCTTGCCCGGACGCTGTCGAACATCAAGGCGGTGGTCGAGGCCGGCGGCGGCCGGGTCGAGGACATCGTCAAGCTGACCTGGTACGTCACCAATATCGACGCCTATCGCGACAGCCTGAAGGAGATGGGCCCGGTCTACCGCGCCGTGATGGGCCGGCATTTCCCGGCCATGGCGGTGGTTCAGGTCGTCGCGCTGGTCGAGCGCGAGGCGCTGGTCGAGATCGAGGCGACGGCGGTGATCGCGGAATGAGCGCCGCCCGCGCGTCCCGCCCTCAGATCCCCGCGCCGTCCTGCAGCGTCCCTGCCGGGCCGCCGCGCCAGAGCCGCGCATGCAGGGCGCGCAGCGCCGGCCTCAAGCCGGTATCGCCGAGCGCGAGCACGGCCGATATGCCGGTCTGCCCGGTCAGAGCATAAGCGGCGGCGAACAGCCCAAGCGCGCTCAAAACCCTCCAGCTCACCGCCGCGAGCCAGCGCCGTCGATCCGGCGTGCCGCGCTGTCCGACGAGACGCAAAGCGGCGCGACCGACCCGGGCCGACATGCGCTCCTCAGAGGAGACGCCCTGCCCCATCCGCCCGGCAGGCTCGACGAAACCAAAGGCAACCGTCTCGTTGCTGATCTTGTCGATCAGGATGAAGCCGCCTAGCTCGCGGCTCCTGGCATAGGGCAAGGCGACCAGCGGCCGGTCGAGCCGCAACGTGACGAGCCCGATGCCGTTCATGCGCAGGCTCTGGGCCGGAACGGGCCGGAACCCCTCGATGTCGATGCTGTGATGCAGCGTCTCCAGCGTCGCACTCGCGCCTTGCGTCGCAAGCTTGACGAGGAACTGGCCGCCCGCGATCAGCGCGCGATCACCCGTCCAGAGCAGGCGAGCGCGCAGTTCGCGAGTCGCCGCGATGCCGCTGCCGGCCGAGACGATGACGTCGCCGCGCGAGATGTCGACCTCGTCTGCGAGCGTCAGGGTCACAGCCTTCCCGGCTACGGCCTGCCGCGCCTCCCCGGCTGAGCCGATCACCCGCGCGATCGTGCTGGCCCGGCCCGATGGCAGCGCAAGGACCGCGTCGCCGACGCGGGCGCGGCCGGCCGCTGGCGTCCCGGCATAGCCGCGAAAATCGAGATCGAGCCGGTTGACCCACTGCACCGGCAGGACGAAGCCGGCCTCGTCAGGCTGCGCCTGGGTGGTCTCGATGCCTTCCAGCAGCGGTAGCAGGGCCTGCCCGCCATACCAGGGCATCTTTTCCGAGCGCCGCAGCACGTTCTCGCCATCACGCGCCGAGACCGGCACGAAGGCGATCGAGGCGAAGCCGAGGCCGGCGACGGCGGCGCGGTAGTCGGCGGCAATGCGGGCGAAGACCGCCTCGTCATAGTTGACGAGATCCATCTTGTTGATCGCGACCACGACATGGCGCACGCCGACCAGCGAGACGATGAAGGAATGCCGCCGCGTCTGCGGCAGCAGGCCCTTTCGCGCGTCGATCAGGATGATGGCGAGGTCGGCGGTCGAGGCTCCCGTCGCCATGTTGCGGGTATACTGCTCGTGGCCGGGCGTATCGGCGACGATGAAGCTGCGCTTGTCCGTCGCGAAATAGCGATAGGCGACGTCGATGGTGATGCCCTGCTCACGCTCGGCCGAGAGCCCGTCGACCAGCAGGGCAAAATCGGGCTGCGCACCTTGCGTCCCGAATTTTCGCGACTCCGCGTCGAGCGTGACGAGTTGGTCGTCGAGGACCGCGCCGGCCTCGTAGAGCATCCGGCCGATCAGCGTCGATTTGCCGTCGTCGACCGAGCCGCAGGTGATGAAGCGCAGCAGCGAGGGCTGGCCGGCCTCGGCTGAGACGACCGGATCATTGGCTGCCGGCAGGCTGACGGCGTCTGTGGGGCGGATCGCCCGGGCGAGCGCGCTCATTGAACCAAGGTCCGCATCAGAAATAGCCTTCCTGCTTCTTCTGCTCCATCGAGCCCGCGCCGTCATGGTCGATGACGCGGCCCTGCCGCTCCGAGGAGCGCGAGGCGCGCATCTCGGCGATGATGTCGGCGAGGTTCGTCGCATCGCTCTCGACCGCGCCGGTCAGCGGATAGCAGCCGAGCGTGCGGAAGCGGACCATGCGGGTTTCAATGACTTCGCCCGGCAGCAGGTCCATGCGCTCGTCGTCGCGCATGATCCACGCGTCGCCGCGCCGCACGACCGGGCGCGGGGCGGCGAAATAGAGCGGCACGACGGGGATGCTCTCCAGCGCGATGTAGTCCCAGACGTCGCGCTCGGTCCAGTTCGAGAGCGGAAACACGCGAAAGCTCTCGCCTTTGTGCTTGCGCGTGTTGAACAATGCCCAAGGCTCCGGGCGCTGGTTCTTCGGGTCCCAACGATGCTCGGCCGAGCGCAGCGAGAAGACGCGCTCCTTGGCCCGGCTCTTCTCCTCGTCGCGGCGCGCCCCCCCGAAAGCCGCGTCAAAACCGTGCCGGTCGAGCGCCTGCTTCAAGCCTTGCGTCTTCATCACATCGGTATGGACGCGCGAACCCGAGGCGAACGGGCCGATCCCGGCCTTCACGCCCTCCTGGTTGATGTGGACGATCAGGTCGAGACCGAGCCGCTTCGCCGTTTCGTCGCGAAACGCGATCATCTCGCGGAACTTCCAGGTCGTATCGACATGGAGCAGCGGAAAAGGCGGTTTTGCCGGCCAGAACGCCTTCATCGCGAGATGCAGGAGGACGGCCGAATCCTTGCCGATCGAGTAGAGCAGCGCCGGCCTGTCGCAGGTCGCCACCACCTCGCGGATGATGAAGATCGCCTCGGCCTCGAGTTTCTGGAGATGGCTGAGCTGGATCATGCCTGAGCCTCCGTCAGCGCAGCGCGCCCGAGCCTGCCGTCTACTCCGACATGCAGGCCGCATTCCTTCGCCGCATCATCCTCCCACCACCAGCGCCCGGCCCGCTCGGGCTCGCCCGGCTGGATCGCACGAGTGCAGGGCTGGCAGCCGATCGAGACGAAGCCGCGTCCGTGCAGCGGGTTCAGCGGCACGGCGTAGGCCTGCGCAAAGGCGAGCGCCTCGTCACGCGACCAGTCGAGCAGCGGGTTGACCTTGACCAGCCGGCGCGAGGCGTCGAACTCGGAGAAGGCCGCGCCGCCTCGCGCCTGCGACTGGTCGGCACGCAGGCCCGTGATCCAGATGGCGGCGCCGTCGAGCGCGCGGCCGAGCGGCTCGACCTTGCGGATGTCGCAGCAGCCTTTTCGTGCGTCGCGCGAGCCGTAGAAGCCATTGATGCCGTTCTGGCGGACGAAGAGTTCGAGCGCGTCGTTGCGCGGATAGAACGGGCGGATGACGATTCCGTAGCGCGCCTCGGTCTCAGTCCAGAGGGCGTAGACCTCCGGAAAGAGCCGGCCCGTGTCGAGCGTGACGAACTCGACCGGCAGGCCGGCTTCGACGATCAGATGGGTCAGCACCTGATCCTCCAGCCCGAAGCTGGTGGTGAAGACGATGCGGCCGGGGGCGGCTTCCCGCAGCGCCGCGAGACGGCCGGTGGCGTCCGTGCCGCCGAAGGCATGGTTCAGCGCGCTTGCATGCGGCGAACCCGACATTTCCACGGCCATGACTGCCTCGGGCGTTCGGTAAATCGAACGCTTGAGCTATAGGCGCAGGCCTGAATGATCAATTCACAGCATGTAGCGTGGTTTTTCTTATTTCACTTCAAAGGGAGAAGATTGTTTTGCGACACATCCGTCATTGCGAGCGCAGCGAAGCAATCCAGAACATCGGAGCGTGTGGCTCTGGGTTGCTTCGCTGCGCTCGCAATGACGATAAGGTCAAATCCCCCGCGTCGCGCCGCCGTCGATGCGGATTTTCGCGCCGGTGACGTAGCTCGCCCGCTCGCTGGCGAGGAAGGCGACGACGTCGGCGAATTCCTGCGCGGTGCCGTAGCGGCCGGCTGGAATGGTGGCGCGCGAGGCCTTGGCGGCTTCCTCGGGCGTGGTGCCGGTGCGGTCGGCGGCGGCCTTGTCGAGCTGGTCGACGCGCTCGGTGTGGATGCGGCCGGGCAGCACGACATTGACCGTGACGCCCTGGCTCGCGACCTCGGCCGACAAGGTCTTGGACCAGCCGATCACGGCCGAGCGGATGCCGTTGGAGAGCGCCAGCCGCGGGATCGGCTGCTCGACGCCCGACGAAGCGATGGTGATGATGCGGCCAAAGCCGCGCTCGGTCATGCCCGGCAGCAGGCCCTGCGCCAGATGGAACAGGTTGGCCGCCATCGCCTCGAAATGCCTGAGCCAGTCGTCGCGCTTCGCCTCGCGCGCCTCGGCGGGCGGCGGTCCGCCGGAATTGCCGATCAGGATGTCGACGCCGCCGGCGTCCTTCAGCACGCCGACGAGCGAGTCGACGGAGGCGAGATCGGACAGATCGAGGCTGGCGGCGAAGACGCGGCCCCGCGCCTCCGCCGGGAGTTCGGACACCCAGGCGTCGGTGGCGGCGACGTTGCGGGCGGCCGCGATCACGGTCGCGCCCTCGCTCGCCAATGTACGGGCGATGGCCGCGCCGAGCCCGCGGCTCGCGCCGAGCACCAGAGCGCGCCTGTTGTGAAGACCGAGATCCATGCCTGCTCCGTTGCGGCTCGACAGCGGCGAACGCCGCGCGACCCGCTGATAGCGGCTCGGGCGCGCCGAGGGAACGGCTTTTTCCCCCGGGCGCTGGTCGGCGGCAGAAGGCAGCTCTTCTGTTACTGCGGGAACAGGCAGGTCGCGCTGATCAGGGTAGATCGGGACATCGGATCGAGATGGTCGCCCAAAGCAGGAGAAGCGCGATGCCCAATCAATGGAGCCGGAATCTGGACAATCTGACGCCCGATGCGACGGCGCAGCCCCACACCACCCGTTATCAGACCTTCGCCATCGATCAGAAGTCGATCTTCGCCTTTCGCGAGGAGACCTTCGGCAACCCCGCGCCTGGAACGGCTGCGGCGGCCGCCGCTCCAGCCGGCGGATGGAGCGCGGCCCGGCCATCCCCTCAGGCGAGACGTCCGCGGCCGCTGCCGCCGCTGCCGGCTCCCCGCAAGGTAGGCTTCACCGGCGTCGTCGATCTCGAAAACGGGCGGATCCATATCTGCCCGCTCGTCGAGGCGCGGGGCATGGCGCGTTATCGCGGCCTCGACCGCTACGGCCAGACGAACATGGTCCCGATCGACCACTATGCCGGGCAGGCCATGGACACGACCTTCGGCGCGACCGGCGTCGCGAACATCGCCGCCGGCATGGCCGCTAATCCCCAGGCGCGCTTCGCGCTCGGCCGGCCCGGCGCGCTCGCCGGCACGCATCGCATCCCCGGCACGCGGCCTAGCAGCCAGGACGATCGGGCCCGCACCTTCGACCCCGGCATGAACGACCCGCATTTCCCCGCCAGGAACTACTGGGACTCCGCCGGGCATCAGCAACTTGTCAGACGCCGCAGTCTCGTGAAGGACCGATGCGCTGGCTTCGCCATCGTGAAGAACGGCATCGGGCCGGGCCATCACGAGTTGCTCTTCGTCTCGCGGCTTAACACCCCGCATTTCGGCGCGCGCGGCGTTTCGACCCGCATGAGTCTCGCCATCATGCACAGCTTCATGCAAAGCATTCCCTGAAACTCGGCAAAGCACGGTATACTGAAAGCGAGTCCTGTTGCGCCGCAGCGACGAATTTATTTGACGAATTCTAGTTCCACGGCATTCTCTGTATACCGAACGGAGGATGATGCGATGGCCGACGCAGCTCGCTTCCCGATGAACGCCTGGTATGCAGCCGCCTGGGATGTCGAGATCAAACGAGCGCTGTTTCCGCGCACCATCGCAGGCCGGCATATCGTGTTCTACCGCAAGGGCGACGGCGCGGTGGCGGCGCTGGAGGACGCATGCTGGCATCGGCTGGTGCCGCTCTCGCGCGGCCGGCTCGACGGCGACACCGTGATCTGCGGCTATCATGGGCTCGCCTATAACGCGCAGGGGCGCTGCACCTTCATGCCCTCGCAGGAGACGATCAACCCGTCGGCCTGCGTGCGTGCCTACCCGGTCGCCGAGAAGCACCGCTTCATCTGGGTCTGGCCGGGCGATCCGGCGCTCGCGGATCCGGCGCTGATTCCCGACCTGCACTGGAACCAGGATGCGGACTGGGCCGGCGATGGCGGCACGATCCATGTCAAATGCGACTATCGCCTCGTGCTCGACAACCTGATGGACCTGACCCACGAGACCTATGTCCACGGCTCCAGCATCGGCAACAGCGCAGTCGCCGAAGCGCCTTTCGAGACAACCCATGGCGAGCGCACCGTCACGGTGACGCGCTGGATGGAAGGCATCGAGCCGCCGCCATTCTGGGCCGCACAACTCGGCAAGCCCGGCCCGGTCGATCGCTGGCAAATCATCCGCTTCGAGCAGCCCTGTACCATCACGATCGATGTCGGCGTTGCGCCCGCCGGGACCGGCGCTCCCGGCGGCGACCGCTCGCAGGGCGTCAACGGCTATGTGCTCAACACGATCACGCCCGAGAGCGACGGGACCTGCCATTACTTCTGGGCCTTCGCCCGCAATTACCGGCTCGCCGACCAGGCGCTGACGACGCAGCTGCGCGAGGGCGTCGCCAGCATCTTCAGGGAGGACGAGGAGATTCTGGAGGCGCAGCAGATCGCGATGGAGGCTAATCCAGGCCGCGTCTTCTACAATCTCAACATCGATTCAGGCTCGATGTGGGCGCGCCGGCTGATCGAGCGGGCGATCGCGGCCGAGGCCGCCCCGAGCCAGCTCCAGGCGGCGGAGTAGGCCATGTCGCTCGCGCTGGACCGTGATGCCGACAAGAGCGGCTCGCAGACCGTCAAGGCGCAGCTCGCTTTGCGCGAGCTCGTACTGAGCGGCGCGGTCTCGTCGGGCGAAAGGCTGACCGAGCAGGGCATGGTCGAGCGGCTTGGCGTCTCGCGCACGCCGATCCGCGCCGCGCTCCTGCTGCTGGCGGAGGAAGGGCTGCTGGAGCCGCTGCCCAATGGCGGGTTTTCGGCGCGTGCCTTCAGCGAACGCGAGGTGCTGGATTCGATCGAGATGCGCGGCACGCTGGAGGGGCTGGCGGCGCGGCTCGCCGCCGAGCGCGGACCCAGCCCCCACGCGCTCGAACAGATCAGGCATGGGCTCGACCGGATCGACGCCGTCGTCGAGCAGGCGACGACCTCGCTTGCCGCCTTCTCGGCCTATGTCGATCTCAACGCCGTCTTCCACCGGCAGGTCATCGCGCTGGCCGGCAGCGGCACGCTGGAGCGGCAGATCGAGCGGGTGATGACCCTGCCCTTCGCCTCGCCAAGCGCCTTCGTGATGGCCCAAGCCGACATGCCGGGCGCCGGCACCGTGCTGATCGTGGCGCAGGACCAGCATCGCTGCATCCTCGAAGCGCTCGCCGCCCGTGAGGGCGCGCGCGCCGAACAGGTGATGCGCGAGCATTCGCGGCTGGCGGGCCGCAACCTCAGCCGGGCGCTGCGCCACCGCGAGGCGCTGGCTCTGGTGCCGGGCGCGGCGCTGATCCGCACTTTGCTCGACGTCTGAGGGGCGAGACCGATGCGCTTTGCGACGATCTGGGGAGAAGCGGAGATCAGGGCGGTGGCCGATGTCGCCGCAGGCATCCGCGAGATCGCGATCGCCCCGCTCGGCCGGCCCATCGCGCGCTTCCGGCCCGGCGCGCATCTCGACATCGCGCTCGTCATCACAGAGCGCCCCGACACCCGCTCCTATTCGCTGGTCGGGCGGCCGGGCGAGCCCTGTTACCGGATCGCGGTCAAGCGCCGTGCCGATAGTCGCGGCGGCTCGCAGGCGATGTGGCGGATGCAGCCCGGTGCAAGGCTGAGCATCTCCGAGCCTATCGACAGCTTCTCGGTCGAACCCGGCCGAAGCGCCTATCTGCTGGTCGCGGGCGGCATCGGCATCACGCCCCTTGTGGGCATGGCCGAGGAGCTTGCCGCCAGTGGCGCGGATGTCCGCCTGCTGCATGCTGTTCGCCATCAGCGGGAGGCCGCCTATGCGCAGCGGCTGAGCGCCTGCCTCGGTTGCCGCTACCGGCTGCACGCCACGGCGCAGGGCGATCGGCTCGACCTCGCCCAAGCCTTCGCCGCGCTTTCGCCCGGCGGACTTGCCGCGATCTGCGGGCCGATGCCGATGCTGGACGCCGCCAAACGGATTTGGGCGGACCAGGGCCGCCCCGCCGCCGATCTGCGCTGGGAAACCTTCGGCTCCAGCGGCAATCTCTCGACCGAACCTTTTGTCGTGAAGCTGCCGCGCTTCGGTCGCGAGATCGTGGTGCCGGCCTCGCGCAGCCTGCTCGAAGCGCTGGAGGAGGCCGGGCTCGACGTGATCTCGGATTGCCGGCGCGGCGAATGTGGGCTCTGCGCGGTCGATGTTCTGGCATGCGACGGGACCGTCGATCATCGCGACGTCTTCTTCAGCGCGCATCAGAAGCAGGAGAGCCGCAAGCTCTGCGCCTGCGTCTCGCGCGCGCACGGGACGCTGACAATCGACACCGCCTGGAGACCAGATTGACAGCAACGGTCGTACAGCGAAAACTGTGCGAATTCAGAATAATAGTGCGATAATCGCACGTATTGGGAGGTTACCATGACGAAGACGACAACAGCAGTTTCTCGCCGCGCCGCGCTCGCCCTGGGCGGCTCGGCGCTGGCGCTTGGCCTGTCGGGATTGGCCGCGCAGGCGCAACAGGTCGTCAAGGTCGGGCTGATCCTGCCGATGACCGGGCCCTTCGCCTCGACCGGCCGGCAGATCGAGGCCGCCGCCAAGCTCTACATGGCCCAGAAGGGCGCCAGCGTCGCCGGCAAGACGATCGAGCTGATCGTCAAGGACGACACCGGCACGCCGGATGTCACCCGCCGCATTGCGCAGGAACTGCTGGTCAACGACAAGGTCTCGTTCCTGGCCGGCTTCGGCCTCACGCCTTTGGCCTTCGCGGTCGCTCCGCTGGCGACCCAGTCGAAGACGCCGACCATCGTGATGGCGGCGGCGACCTCCTCGATTACCGAACAGTCGCCCTTCATCCTGCGCACCTCCTTCACTCTGCCGCAGGTGACGATCGGAATCGCCGACTGGGCCGCCAAAAACGGCGTCAAAAAGGCGATGACGCTGGTCTCCGACTACGGCCCCGGCCTCGACGCCGAAAAGGCCTTCAAGGAGCGGCTGACGGCGGCTGGCGGCGAGGTCGTCGGTGATATCCGCATCCCGCTGCGCAACCCGGACTTCTCGCCCTTCCTGCAGCGCGTCTCGGAGACCAGGCCAGATGCGCTGTTCGTCTTTGTGCCCTCGGGCGTCGGCTCGCAGTTCATGAAGCAGTTCGTCGAGCGCGGCCTCGACAAGTCCGGCATCCGCCTGATCGCGACCGGCGACGTCACCGATGACGACATCGTCGATGGCATGGGCGACGTCGCGCTGGGCACGATCACCACACATCACTATTCGGCAGCGCACCCCTCGGCCGAGAACAAGGCCTTCGTCGAAGCGTTCCGCAAGGCGGCCAACACCCGGCCGAACTTCATGGCGGTCGGCGGCTTCGACGGCATGCATCTGATCTACGAGGCGCTCAGGAAGACCAATGGCGCGACCGACGGCGCCGGCCTGGTCGAGGCGATGAAGGGGTTGAGTTGGGAGAGCCCGCGCGGCCCGATCTCGATCGACGCCAAAACCCGCGACATCGTCCAGAACGTCTATGTCCGCAAGGTCGAGCGGGTCGACGGGCAGCTCTACAATGTCGAGTTCTCGACCTTCGAGGCCGTGCCGGACCCGGTGAAGGCGGCCAAGCCATAGGCCGACGACGCTCGGGAGCCCTGTCCGTCATTGCGAGCAAAGCGAAGCAATCCAGAGCCGCGTGCTCTATGTCTTTGGGTTGCTTCGTCGCTTACGCGCCTCGCAATGACGGCATCGCGCCGCCTCTCAAACCTGCCCCGGAGCCCTCCCCTTGCTGACCATCCTGTTCGACGGGATCGCCTATGGCATGCTGCTCTTCGTGCTGGCGGCGGGCCTTGCCGTGACATTGGGGCTGATGAACTTCGTCAACCTCGCCCATGGCGGCTTCGCCATGGCGGGCGGCTACGCCACCGTCGTGCTGATGAACCGCTTCGGCGTGCCGTTTCTGGCCTGCCTGCCGCTGGCCTTCCTCTTCAGCGCGGCGCTCGGCCTGTTCTTCGAACGCACGCTCTACCGTCACATGTATGACCGCAGCCATCTCGACCAGGTGCTGTTCTCGATCGGCCTCGTCTTCATGGCGATAGCCGCGACCGACTTCCTGATGGGCTCGCAGCAGCAGAGCTTGCGCCTGCCGGGCTATCTGCAGGGACGCTTCGAGGTGATGGGCGTCGGCATCGGCGTCTACCGCCTGTTCATCGTCGTGATCTGCGGCCTGCTGGCGCTTGGCCTGCAATGGGTGCTGGCGAACACCCGCTTCGGCAGCCAGTTGCGCGCCGCCGTCGATGACCGCCGCGTGGCGCGGGGGCTTGGCATTCCGGTGGTCAGGGTCTTTGCGATCACCTTCGCCTTCGGCTCGGGGCTGGCGGGGCTGGGCGGTGCGCTGGGCGCCGAGATCGTCGGGCTCGACCCGACGTTCCCGTTGAAGTTCATGCTCTACTTCCTGATCGTGGTCACGGTCGGCGGCACGTCGAGCCTGACCGGCCCACTGCTGGCGGCGCTGCTGCTGGGCGTCGCCGACGTGATGGGCAAATATCTCGTCCCGCAGCTCGGCGCCTTCATCATCTACGCAATGATGCTGACGATCCTGATGATCAGGCCCAACGGCCTGTTCGCGAGGGAGCGTTGAGCGATGCTGGACAAGACGGCCAAACCCGACGGCCCCACCGAGGCTCCGCTTGCTCCGGCCGCCTTCCTGAAGGCGAAAGCAGCCTGGCGCTGGCCCGAATTCCTGTTCTGGGGCAGCGCCTTCGCGCTGGTTCTTCTGTTGCCGAACCGCCATCTCCTGCTCAACGAGATCGCGATCCTCGGCCTGTTCGCGCTCTCGCTTGATCTGATCCTCGGCTATGCCGGCATCGTCTCGCTCGGCCACGCCGCCTTCTTCGGAGTCGGGGCCTATGCCGCCGGCCTTCTCGCCAAGAACGGCATATCGGAGCCGGTGACCGGACTCCTGCTTTCGGGCGCGATCGCGGGCTGCGTCGGCTTCGTCGCCAGCTTCATGATCCTGCGCGGCACCGATTTGACCCGGCTGATGGTGACGCTCGGCGTCGCGCTGGTCCTGCACGAACTGGCCAACCGGCTCGACTGGCTCACCGGCGGCGCGGACGGGCTTCTGGGCATTACGCTTGGACCGATTCTCGGGCGCTTCGAGTTCGACTTCATTGGCACCACGGCCTACAGCTACAGCCTCACCGTCACCTTCCTGCTGTTCCTGCTGGCGCGCAGGCTGGTCCATTCGCCCTTCGGCCTCTCGCTCAGGGCGCTGAAGGAGAACCCGCTGCGGGCCGCCACCATCGGCATCGCGCCGGCCCGCCGGCTCATTGCGATCTACACGGTCGCGGCGGTCTATGCCGGCATGGCTGGGGCGCTCCTGACCCAGACGACGCAGTTCGTCTCGCTCGAGGTGCTGGATTTCGCCCGCTCGGCCGACACGCTGCTGGTGCTCGTCATCGGCGGCTCCGGCTATCTCTATGGCGGGCTGATCGGCGCGATCGCCTTCAAGCTGATGAAGGACACGCTGTCGGCGATCACGCCGGCCTACTGGATCTTCTGGATGGGCGCGATCCTTGTCATCCTCGTGCTGATCGGCCGAGAGCGGCTGATCGAACAGCTCGCCCGCCCCTTCGCGCCGCTGCTGCGACGGCTTGGCGTGCGCAAGCCGGAAGAGCGCAAATCATGACTGCGGCTCTCCAGACCACCGCGCTGAGCAAGTCCTTCGGCGGCTTCAAGGCCAATACCGACGTCTCGCTCACTGTCGCGCACGGCGCGCGTCACGCCCTGATCGGCCCCAACGGCGCCGGCAAGACCACTTTTATCAACCTGCTGACCGGCGTGCTGCCGGTCACCTCGGGCACGATTGCGCTGCATGGCGAGGACGTCACGAGCGTCAGCCAGCAGGGCCGGGTCCGGCGCGGCATGGCGCGAACCTATCAGATCAACCAGCTCTTCATGGAGCTGACGCCGATCGAGGCGATCAGCCTCGCCATCGCCGAGCGTCAGGGTTCCGGCGCGCGCTGGTGGAACCGCGTGGGCCGCGATTCGGGCGTGATCGACGAAGCCGAGGCGCTGCTGCGGCGGATGAAGCTCGGCGAGCTAATGACGCGGCGGGCGCGGACCCTTCCCTATGGCCGGCAGCGCCTGCTCGAACTGGCGCTCGGCATGGCCTGCAAGCCGAAGCTGCTGCTGCTCGACGAGCCGGCGGCCGGCGTGCCCGAGGACGAGCGCCACGACGTGCTCGACGCGGTCGCCGCCCTGCCCGACGACGTCACCGTTCTGCTGATCGAACACGACATGGAACTGGTCTTCTCGTTTGCCGACCGGATCTCGGTGCTGGTTCAGGGCCAGCTCTTCGCGGAAGGCTCGGTCGACGAGATCTCGACCGATCCGCGCGTCAAGGCGGTCTATCTCGGGGAGGACACCCATGTCTGACCTTTTGGAGATCGATGGCCTCGTGGCGGGCTATCGCGACGCGGTCGTCATCAACGGTCTCTCGCTCTCGCTGGCCAGGGGGCAGGCGCTGGCGCTGCTCGGGCGCAACGGCGTCGGCAAGACCACGCTGATCGACACGATCATGGGGCTGACGCGGCACGTCGCCGGCACGATCCGGCTCGACGGGGCCGACATCACCCGCCTCGCGCCCGAAAAGCGGGCCGCCGCCGGCATCGGCTGGGTCCCGCAGGAGCGCAACATCTTCCGCTCTCTCACCGTCGAGGAAAACCTGACCGCCGTGCGGCGCGGCACGGGCTGGAGCGTGGCGCGCGCCTACGATCTGTTTCCGCGACTGGCCGAGCGGCGGCGCAATCTCGGCAACCAGCTCTCGGGCGGCGAGCAGCAGATGCTGGCCGTGGCGCGGGCCCTGATGCTCGACCCGAGGCTGCTGCTGCTCGACGAGCCGCTGGAGGGGCTGGCCCCGATCATCGTCGACGAATTGCTGGCGGCGATCGCAAAGCTCAACCGCGAGGCCGGCCTGACCACCATCCTCGTCGAGCAGAAGGCGCGAAAAATCCTGCCCTTCACCGATCGGGCCATCATCCTCGAACGCGGCGCGATCGTGCATGCGGCCTGCTCCTCAGCCTTGCTGGCGGACGAAGCGGCGATGGCCGCCCACCTTGCCGTCGGTGAAAGACCGGCTCGCGCCCGGCGCGGACAGCCTTCAACCCGTCACCCATGAACATGCCAAAGACCGAACAGGGATACCGATCATGATGACCACCAAGCCCCCGTTCCGCGCCGACATGGTCGGCAGCCTGCTGCGCTCGCAGGCCGTCTCCGACGCTCGCGCCAGGCGCGCCAGGGGCGAGATCGATGCTGAAGCCCTCAAGACGGTCGAGGACACGGAGATCCGCAAGCTGATCGCGAAGCAGGAGGCGGTCGGACTCAAGGGCGTCACGGACGGCGAGTTCCGGCGCGCCTACTGGCATTTCGACTTCATGGAGGAGCTCGACGGGATCGATGCGATCACCGCCGATTCCGGCATGAACTTCAAGGGCGGCGTCGGCATTTCCAAGTCGCTGCGCATCACCGGCAAGGTCGGCTTCACCAGTCACCCGATGATCGAGCACTTCACCTTCCTGCGCGACAACGTTTCGCCCGGCTCGACGCCGAAGATGACGATCCCCGGACCCAGCATGCTGCACTACCGGGGTGGCCGGAAGATGATCAACATGGGCGTCTATCCGGAGATGGAGGCGTTCTATGCCGATGTCGGCGCCGCCTACAACAAGGCGGTGCATGCCTTCTACGACGCCGGCTGCCGCTATCTGCAGCTCGACGACATCTCGTTTGCCTATCTCTGCGACCCCGAGCAGCGCGAGATGCTGCGCGCCCGCGGCGACGATCCGGCGCGCCAGCCCGAGATCTATGCCGGGATGGTCCAGGCCGCGCTCAAGGACAAGCCGGCCGATCTCGCCATCACCATGCATCTCTGCCGCGGCAATTTCCGCTCGACCTTCATCGCGTCGGGCGGCTACGAGCCGGTCGCCGAGGTGCTGTTCAATTCCATGCCCGTCGATGGCTATTTCATGGAATGGGACAATGACCGCTCGGGCGGCTTCGAGCCCCTGCGCTTCCTGCCCAGGGGCAAGCATGTCGTGCTCGGCCTCGTCACCTCCAAGACCGGCACGATCGAGAGCAAGGACGACCTCAAGCGCCGTATCGACGAGGCCTCGAAATTCGTCTCGCTGGACCAGCTCTGCCTGTCGCCGCAATGCGGCTTCGCCTCGACCGAGGAAGGCAACACGCTGGCCGAGGACGAGCAGTGGAAGAAGCTCGAACTGATCGTCGAGACCGCCCACGAGGTCTGGGGCTGAGAACCGCCTGAACCGAATCCGGCCCAAGGACCCCGGCGCCGCCCCTGCGCCCGGCACGGCGGCGGCGCTGCCGCGTTAAGGTAAACGGCATATGAACGGGCATTTTGGCTGCAAAAGCGTCAAATGCGAACGATCGTTCGCATCGCATTCGCCCGGGGTTGCACATGGCGCGCGGGGCTTTGCTAAAGGAGACCTAGGTTTACCATTGGTGAAGTCAGGTTGCGCGCCCCGTCCCGTTTCATAACGCAGGCAGGTCCAGGAACCGGGTTTTGGCAGGTGGACCGGCATTCCGGCTGCTGACGCCGGAGCCTGAAGGACCATGCCTTTGCCCAGCGCCCGTCGCCAGCAAGCCCGCCCGACGACAGGAGTGGCACGCGCCAAGCGTGCGCTGCCGACGCTTGCAGTGTTGCGGCAAGGCCCCGAAGCGCCTCCCCGCAAACCCGGCGCGACGGTCTGGGCCTTGCGGAACCGCTGCCTTGTCGGGCAGGTCTTCGTGGGTCACGTGATGGCGCTGGCGCTCTGGAACGCGCCGGCCTTCGCGCAGAACGTCATCACCACGGATGGCCGGACCCAGACCGCGATCGCGGTGGATGGCGCAACCACCACCATCACGACGCGGACGATCGCCGGCGGCGCCGGCTACAACTCGTTCAACCGCTTCGAGCAGGGCGCGGGCTCGACCGTCAACATGCACCTGCCGCAGAACACCGGCGCGCTGGTCAACATCGTCCGCAACGGCCCCGTCGTCGTCAACGGCATCCTGAATTCCTACAAGAACGGTTCCATCGGCGGGCACGTCTATTTCTCGGATTCCGCAGGCTTCACCGTCGGTCCGTCCGGTGTGATCAACACCGGCCGGCTGACGGTCAACACGCCGACGCGCGAGTTCCTCGAGGGCGTGATCAGCCCCGGCGGCGTCGTCAACGAGACGCTGGCGGCGCGCCTTCGGGCGAACGACGTGCCGATCTCGCCCGACGGCGCGATCTCGATCGAGGGCCGCATCAACGCGAAACGCGGCGTGACGCTGCACGGCCATTCGGTCAGCGTCAGCGGGCAGATCACAGCCAACGCCGCGCCGGTCGATGTCGGCGAGCGCCGCCGGCGGCACCAGAGCGCGTTTGCGGCCAGCGTCAACACATCCGGCGTCCGCCATGGCGGCGCGATGGTGGCGCGCAAGGGCGGCGGCATCGAGATCGTCGCGGCCGGCACGGCGCGCATATCCGGCACGCTCAGCGCCAATGCATCGGGACGGCGTTCGGCCGGCACGATCACGGTTCATTCCGGCAAAGGCACCGTCATTGCCGCCAGCGCCCGCATCAGCGCGCAGGGCGCGGCCCCCTCCCCGCGCGCCACGGCCGGCGCGACCTCCGGACGTCCCGCCGTCAACACCGGCGACGGCGGCAAAGTCTCGCTGACCTCCGACACGACCATCTCGATCGCGCGCGGCGCGCAGTTCGACGTCAGCGCGGCCCAGAGCGCGGCCGGCAAGGGCGGAGAGATCAAGGTTCTCGCGGGAACCAATCTCGACGTCGAGAGCGGCGCGATCTTCCGCGGCAAGGGCGGCCTGACCGGGGATGGCGGCTTCACCGAACTCAGCGCGAGGAAGACGGTTACGCTCGGCGCGGTCGATGTCGATCTCTCGGCGCGCAGCGGCAAGGCCGGCCTGCTCTATATCGACCCGGAAGATTTGATCATCGGGACCGGCGGCAGCGCCAACATGATCGTCAACGGCACGGATGTGTCGTTGCAGGCCGACAACAGCATCACCATCGCAGCCGATGGCATCATCGACACGCGTGACTTCAACCGCTCTGCCAATGGCGGCGTGCTCTCGGCGGCCAATCCCTCGACGGGAAACTCCGGCGCGATCACGCTGACCGCGCCTAACATCAGCGTGTTCGGCTCGCTGCTGGCCGGCGTCGTCAACAGCGGCGGCACGACCCATGCCGCCGGCAACGTCACCCTCGACGCGTCGAAATCGCAGATCCTGATCGGCGGGCGCGCCAGCGCGACCTCGACCATCGACATCCACGGCACGATCACCGGCCGCGACGTGACTCTGAAGACGGAGTCGACGGCGATCGCCTCCTATATCAGCTCCGCCGCGCCGATCGCGGCGGCGGCTGCGCAGACGCTCGCCGGAGCGGTGTTCGGCCTCAACGGCGGCTATGTCGGCAGCCAGGTTCTAAGCCGCATCCGCATCGTCGACGACGCCAGCATAACAGCGACGCAGGATGTCTCGCTGGTCGCCAAGGGCAGGCAGGAAGCCACGATGCCCGCGATCACGATCACAGGCGGCAACGTCTTCGGCGGCGCGGTCTCGATCGGCGAGATCAAAGGCACCGTCACCGCCGACATCGCATCCGGCGCGACGATCAGCGTCGGCCGCAACCTCGCCGTCAGGGCCGAGAACGACGTGAAGCTCGGGGTCACCGCGCTGACCCTCACCGTCGGCACGGCGCTGGTGGCGGCGACCGTCGCCTATGGCGATGTCGACGTGACGACCTCGGCCAAGGTCCATTCCGGCGCGACGATCACCACCACCAGCGACAGCAGCGTCAGCGTCACCGCGATCAACACCAATTCGTTCTCGACCGGCGCCACCGCCATCGCCGCATCGGGCGGCGTGGCGGGCGCGGCGGTCGCCTATTCGCAGTACAAGTCGGAAACCGAGGCCCTGCTGGGCGCCTCGCTCGGAACGAGCGCCGACAAGGTCCAGAACGTCACTGTCTCGGCCATCACGGACACGGCCAAGAACGCGACCAGCGCCTCGACCACGGTCGGCGACAATCTGATCTTCAACGCCGGCCCGAGCGGCACGACCGTCTCGACGCTGCTCAGCCAGCTCTTCGGCTCCCTCTCGAACGCCTCCGCGAGCGTGCCGGTCAAGGTCGGCAGCGCCGTCGCCCTCGCCGACAGCAATCTCAGCGCCAAGGCCTCGATCGCAGCCGACGCGGGCGCGACCGCGCCGACGATCCACGCCTCGGGCAACGTCGCCGTGGCGAGCCGGCAATATGATTTCGGCGTGCGCCTGATCGCCGACAGCTCGGTCAACTCGAACTCGAAGGATCCGACGGGGGCTCAGCCGGAGGCGCAGGTCTCGCTGTCCTTCGGGATCGGCGTCGGCAATTACCGCCACGACTCGACCGCCTTCATCGGCTCGGGCGTCACCATCAACGCCGGCCGCATCGGCGTGGCTGCGACCAATGAGATGCCGATCTCGAACACCTGGACGAACTGGGCCGGGCTCGCCGAGGCCGCCTCGCACATCAACGGCAATCTCGGCGTCGTCAACAATATCATGACGAGCTATGCCAACGCCTCGTCGCAATCCTCCCAGCTCGGTCTCGCCGGCTCGGTGATGTATTTCCGCGCGAGGAACGACACCTCGGCCTATGTCGCCAGCGGCGCGACGCTGAACCAGAGCGCGACCGACGGCGCCTGGCAGACGACTCTGACCAACGGGCACACGCAGAACTGGAGCCGGGGCGCCAGCGTCTTCGCCGACACGACGGTCGACAGCATCGATGGCGGCGGCAATTTCGGCCTGACCGGCGGCGTCAATGGCGGCGCGGGCTCGGCCGCCGGCGGCACGCTCATCACCAGCGGCCGGACCAGCAAGACGATAGCAGCGATCGCCGACGGCGCGACCATCACCGCGACCGGTCTGGCGGTGATCGCCAACACGTCGGACAAGATGTTCCTCGTCGTCACCTCGTCGGGCAAGTCGAACGGCGTCGCCCTGAACGGCATGGTCGGACTGGCGGGCCTGAACAACCAGACGCTCGCCTCGATCAGCAACCGCGCTTTCGTCACCGCCGACCTGATCGATGTCCGGGCCGAGCAGTTCGTCTCGATGTTCTCGGTCAGCGGCGCGCTGGTCATGGCCGGCACGGGCGGGAGCGCGTTTGGCGTCTCCGTCGGGCGGATCGACGCGACCGCCGTGACGCGCGCCTATATCGGCGACAACTCCGATGATCTGTCGGACGACCGCCTGCGTGGCGCGGGCACGACGCTCGGCCGCATCCGCACCGATTCGCTCACCGTCCAGGCGGCCACCACAGGCCGCCTTACGGCGGCTTCGATCGCCGCCGCCGTCGTCGATGGCACGATGGATTTCGTCACCGACGACCCGTTCTTCACGGCCGTCTCCATGGCGACCGCGGCCGGCGGCGGCGGCAAGCCCTCCTTCGCGCTGGCCGGCAGCGCCGCGGTCGCCTCGACCCAGCTCGGCACCTCCGCCTGGATCGACGGCGCCAGGATCGAAGCAAAGACGACCGCGCTGTCCACCGCCGTCAGGGCTCTGAACTCCAGCATCATCGAGCTCGGCTCGGGCTCGGCCGCGATCAACCTCGCAGGCACGAGCGCGAGCTCCAGCGCGGCACTGGCCGGCGCGATCGCCTTCGCGAAGCTCGACAACAGCACCGATGCACGGATCAGCCATTCTTCGCTGGCCACCATCGGCGACACACGGGTGCAGGCGCTGGCCGGCGGGCGGATCACGGCGGTGGGCCTCGGCCTCGCCGGCACGGCGGACGGCAACGGGGCGGCCGCGATGTCGGTGGCGATCGGACTGGTGACGAACCGCGTCGCCGCCTCCATCGCCGATTCGACGCTGACCGGAGCGAGCGACACCGCGATCTCGAACCTCGTCACGGTCAACGCCTACCAGACCACCGATATCGGCATCGGCGGCGGCGCAGGCTATTTCGGCGCGAAGAACGGCATCGGCATCGCGCTGACCTATGCCGAAATCCGCGATCCCGACGGAGAGGACGCCGTCAGCGCGACCGTGTCCCGCTCGACGATCACGGCCATCGACGGGCTCGTCGTGACCGGCTCCCATGCAAGCCGCATCATCTCCAGCGCGATCAGCGCCGGGCTCGGCGGCAACGGGCTGGCCGGCTCCTTCGTCTTCAACACCGTGACGCCGACGATTCGGGCCTCGATCGACGACAGCAGCACCGTCCCGCCGACGATCACCCTCAGCGGCAACGTCGTCGTCACCTCGGACGGCAGCCGCGACAGCGCGCTCGACGCGATCATCAACGGGCGCCAGCTCTTCGCCGGAACCGACACCAGCCAGATCGACTTCACCGGATCGGCGGCCAATGACGGGGCCGCGAATCCGACCGGCGCATCGATCCTCGCCATCGCCGGCGCGGTGCAGGGCGGCAACAACAATGTCGGCGTCTCGCTGCTGAGCAACCGCATCGCCCAATCGCATATCGCCGCGATCAGCGGCGCGCGGATCACCACCACGGGGGATGTGATCGTCCGCGCCCAGGACGGCGCGATCATCACCGGCGTTGCTGTGGGACTCGGCGTCGCCACCGGCAAATTCGCCGGCGTCGCCTCGGTGACGCTGCAGTCGATCGACAATGTCGTGCGCGCCAGCATCACCGGGACGGCCGCGATCGTCACGGCCCGCGATATCATGGTCAGCGGCAGCGCGAACTCGCTGATCCGCGGCACGTCCGGTTCCGCCGGCCTCGGCCTCGGCGCGGCCGCGCTCGGTCTGGCGATCGTCGACAACAGCATCGACAACCAGGTTGCGGCGACCATCGAGGACGCTCGCCTGCGCGCCTCGAACGATGTCGTGGCCAAGGCGGACTCGACCGGCCGGATTACGACGCTCGCCATCGGCATCGCGATCTCGCGCCAGGTCGGCCTCGCCGGCTCCGTCGCCAACAGCAGCGTCGATACGGATGTTTCGGCGACGGTGAAGCGGGCCGACATCATCGCCGACAACAATATCGGCGTGATCGCGACCAACAAGGACGGCATCGCGGTCTCGGCCGGCGCACTCGGCGCGGCAGGCGGCTCGCCCAGCGTCGCGGGCGGTCTCTCGATCGTCACCAATACGATCGGCGGCAGCACGGTCGCATCCGTGAGCGAGAACAGCACGGTCGACGCCCGCGTCAACGGCACGGACCTGCTCACGATCAGCAGCGGCGCGATGGTCACCGCGCCCGATCTCTCCACCCCTACCGGCCCCTCGACCACCCTGCCCGATCTGGCGATGGCGACGCGCACCATGCGTGGCCTTGCCGTGATCGCGACCTCGCAGCAGGCGGTGATGGCGAACGCCGTCACCGCCGGAATCGCGCTCTTTCCGCTCAGCGGCGCCGTCGGCTACGTCACCATCCGCAACAACCTCGGCGGCGAGACGCTGGCCTCGATCGATTCGAGCACAATCGACACGCGGCTCGCCGGCGGCCAGACCCCGAGCGCGATCGTGGTCGACGCGGCGAGCCATAGCTATGCCGGCAGCTATGTCGTCGTCGGCGCGATCGGCGGCGTCGCAGGCGCGGGCGCGGACGCCCACACCACGCTGAGGCGGCGGACAAGCGCGTCGCTGAACAATTCGACCACGGGCACGATCGCGACCAGCCAGGGCGGGCTTGGCGGCGTCGGCGCGGTGCAGGTCGCGGCGACATCCTCGCAGTCCTCGACCGGCCAGACGATCGGCTTTTCCGTCGGCGGGCTGGGCGCAGCGGCGAGCGGGCTGGTCAACAGCTTCGAAGCGGTCACGACCGCCGGCCTCGACCAGGGGCTGCTCAACGCCGCCTCGTTGCGCGTCGCCGCCGACAGCACGAACGGCTTCCATGGCGTCGCGGGTGTCGGCGCAGCCGGCGGCGTGGCGCTCGGCAGCGCCTTCGTCGTGGCCCGCAGCCAGAACACGACGCTGGCGACGATCGGCGGCGGCGCCAACGTCACCACGCTGAACATCTTCGGCACGCTGAACGTGCTGGCGACGAACACCAACCGCTTCACTGCGCTGGCGGCCGGCGGCGGCGCGGCGGGCATCGCCAGCGTGGCGGGCATGGTCAACCTGATCGACGTCGCCAACACCACGCGGGCCGGTCTCTACGGCGTCAACGCGCGGCAGGTGACCCCGCCGTTCATGCAGCTTGCCGGCCAGTCGATCGACGGCACGTTCAACGTGATCGCGCGCGAGACCACGACGATCACGCCAAAAACCGGCGTCGCCTCGATCGGCGGTTCCGGAATCGGCGCGGGTTCGGCGACCAATGTCGCCAGCCTCGACTCGAGCGTGCTGGCCGACCTCGTCAACAGCACGGTCTCGACTCCGGGCGCGGTCTCGGTCCAGGCGATCGGCGACCGCCATGTCGACGCCAACGCCTTCACAATCGGCCAGGGCGGCTCGGCGGGATTGGGCGCGGCGGTCAACGTCATCTCGGTCGGCACGGGCACGCCGGCGGACGCGGACCTGAACATCGGCGGCAACGGCACGCTCTCGCGCGTCAACCAGCTCACCGCCGTCGATGCGGGCTTCACGCTCAGCACCAGCGGGCTTGCGACCTACCGCACCCTGCCCGGCGTCAACGCCGCAGGGCGCACCGACGACCAGCTTCGCGCGGCGGCCAACACCGAATATCTCGCGCTGATCCAGAACGGCGTCGTCGTGAACGGTGTGCTGACCCTCACCAGTAGCGGTGTCGACGCGTTGCGGGCCAATGCCGCGACTGCGCTCTCGCAGACCTCGCCGACCGACCAGCAGGTTCGCGACTACGCCGCGACGCGCTATGCCGCGCTGCAGGGCGCCAAGCTGCAATATGTCATCGGCGACGCCGGCCTGAATTCGTATCGCGAGATTGTCCAGGCCACGACGCCCAACGCGACCGATGCGCAGGTCAAGATCGCCGCCAACGACGCCTACGCCACGCTGCTGGCCAATGGCGTGCCGGTGAGCGGGCTCTACGTGCTGCGCGCATCCGGCCAGGCCGTCTACCAGGCCGCCGCCGACGCCGAACTAGGCCGCACCGCGACCTTCAGCGAGGTCAGCGACTACGCCGCCTCGCAATATGCCTGGTTCACCAGCAACCGCGCCCGCACGGCGACTCCAAGCGCGATCAGCGCCACCGCCTTGCTCGATTCCAGCGGAGCGCAGACGGGCGCGACCGCGCTCGGCGGCTCGATCACGGCCTCGACCGTCTCGATCACCTCGACCTCCAGGACCTCGACGGAGAACGTCGCGCTGGGAATCGGCGTCGGCGGCGTCGGCGTCGGCGCGGCGCTGGGCTACACCACGGTCGCCGATGCGGTCAGCGCCCGGCTCGACCAGATGACCGTCACCACAGGCTCGGTCACGGTCAACGCCTCGGCGATCGACGGCGCAGCCGGGGCGGCCTCGCGGATTTCGGTCGAGGCCGGAGCTGGCGCTGGCACGGCGGCGGCCGGCGCGGCGGTGGCGAAGGGCTCGGTTTCGAACACGCTCACGGCCCGGCTCGGCGGCACGCTCACCGTCACTGGCGCGACAACCGTGAACGCCAGCACGACCCAGGGCTCGCGAGCGGATGCGCTCGGCGCGGCGGTAGCCGGCGGCGGCGCGCTCGGCGTCTCGCTCGCCAGCAGCAGCCTCAGCGGCACGGCGACATCGACGCTCGCAGCCAATGCGACTTTGTCCGGCGGCACATCGCTCGCGGTGACCGCCAGCAGCAACGGCGTCTCCTACGCCTCGGCGACCGCCGGCGCGGGCGGGCTTCTCGCAGCCGGAACAGGCGCGGACGCCAGCGCCACCGACACGTCGCGCGTCGAGGCCCGTCTCGGCGATAATGCGAGCGTCAATGTCGGGACCGGCGCGATCACCGTCTCGGCGACAGCGACGCCAGACGCGAAGGCCGCGGCCTATGGCGTCTCGGTGACCGGCGGACTGGCGGTCGGCGTCGCGTATTCGCGCGCCACCGTGAACCAGACGGTGATCGCGGCGATGGATGGCGGTGCCGCGGCCCAGCGCGCGCTGACGGCCGGCACGCTCTCGATCCTCGCCACCAGCGCGATCTTCGGCACGCCCGTCACCTCGATCGGCGGCTCGCCCGGCGCGACCAGCCAGTTCACGCGCGGCGGCACGGGTGCTGCCGCCTGGTCCTTCGCCGGCTCGGGCGCCTATTACGCCAGCGCCACCGGCTCGGACGCCGGCGCGAGCACGACCTCGACCGTCACCGCCTCGGCCGGCAACAATGTCCGCCTGCCAAACGCCGTCGTCCGCATCGCGGCCGAAAACACCACCCGCCAGATCGCCTCCTCGACCGGCTTCTCGATCGCCGGGAAATACTCGGTCGGCGCGGTGCTGGCCGATGCGCGCTCGACGGGCACGACCAGCGCCACGCTCGGCGACGATGCGCAGATGGGCGGCAACGCCGCGAGCAGCTTCAGCCTGACCGCGACCGGCAGCGACACGCAGATCGCCAGGGCGGTCTCCGGCAGCGGCGGCCTGATCTCGGGCGCGGGCGCAAGCGCAGACACGGCCAACACGGCGGCGGTGACGGCGCGGATCGGCGCGCGCGCGCAGATCGGCGCGAACACCATCCTCGTCAACGCGATCCATACCGATTCCTACGCCAACCTCGTCGATGCCACGCAGGCCGCCGCTCTGGGCGCGAGCGCTTCGCTCGCCAGCCACAATGCGCGCTCCGACGTGCTGGTCGATCTCGGTGCCAGCGTCGTCTTCAGCGCGATCGGCAACGGCACGCGCGGCTGCTACGTCACGAGCTGCATCCAGGGCATCGAGCTCGAAAGTCGCAACATCTTCCGCCAGCTTGCGCTCGGCGACACGATCAGCGCCGGCGCGGGCGGCGGCATCAACGGCGTCGGCGCGAAGTCGACGATCGGCATCGACGGAACCTCGAAGGTTCTGGTCGGGAACAACGCCAATTTCGCCAGCGGCGGCAACGCCATCGCCTCTCCAGGCCCGATCGCGATCCAGGCGATCACCGAACTGACCGCCGACGACACGGTGACGTTGACGACGGGCGGCCTGCTGCAGGGCTCCGGCGTCACCTCGCAATACCGCGCCGATGTCGACAACGAGGTCACGCTGGGCAGCGACAGCACGCTGACCTCGGCAGGTACCATCAATATCGGCACCTACACCACAGCGACCGTCAAGACCAACGCGCTCGTCACCACCTATGGCCTCGCCGCCGTCGGCGTCGCCGAGGCGGACACCAATATCCGCACCGACCAGACGATCAATATCGGCGTCAACACCACGCTGACCGCGCTCGACAACGTCAACGTCACCGCCGGCCGCGACGCCTCCGGACTTGCCATCACCGGCATCTATGGCGACGCCACGGCCGTCGGCTATGTGCGCGGCCTGATCGCGGTACCCGACGCCGACGCCGCGACCGATTTGCAGAACCACGCCCGGCTGAACGTCGCCACCGGGGCCGCCCTGCTCAGCGCCCAGAACGTCACGCTCGGGGCCTATAACGGCACTGTGACGCCCAATGCGCGCGGCGCGGGTCACGGCTTCCAGCTCTACTTCATCCCGGTGACGCAGCGCGACGAAAGCCCGGGTTCGGCCGCGACCTCGACCGTCGTCATGAACGGCCGCGCCGTCGGCGGCGTCTTCCACGAGCAGCAGATCATCATCGGCTGCGGGGCGGGCGGCAATTCGATCTGCGGCCTCAACGAGACCGCCGGCGTCCATGTCAAGCCCGGCGGCGCGCCGGTCGTCGTCTCCTACGATCCCGCCTTCAACGCCGTCGACTATGTGCGCGCGAACTACACCACCTTCAACGGCACGGTCGCCGAAACCGCAGTCGCCGACACGCTCGTCGGCGGCGTCGCGCAGGGCCTCCTGCGCGCCTATCGCATCAGCCAGCTTTATGCTGCCGGCGGCAACGTCTTCGTCAATGGCGACACGATCCAGGGCAACGGCTCGCTGACGGCCAATGGCGGGCCGAAGATCACGGTGGTCAACAACAGCGCGGCCTATCTGATCCTCGACGGCGGAGCCTACATTCCCGACCTCACGACGGGCCAGATCCTCTTCACCGGCGCAGCGCAGGGCCAGAACGGCCTGACGCGCACAGCCGTCAACGCCAATGGCACCGCCAGCGTCATCATCAACAACGCCTACAACCGGGACGACATCGGCGGGTTCGGCCCCGCCCTGCTGATCGCAGGCGACATCACCAATCTCGGCGGCCTCGTCTCGATCAACAACACGCAGGGCTCCTTCGGATTTTCGGGCCAGCGCATCGACTCGCTCCAGTTCAACGTCACGGTGCCGAACGGCGCGGTCGCGATCGCCTCGAACGGGCCAAACGGCATGTACAATGCCGGCGCCTCGCCGATTTCCGAATGGAACTACGCGATCAGCTATCCCGGCGGCGCTCCCGGCACGCCCCAGGGCCAGTACGTCATCAACGACACCGTCTATGCGGCGGCGAACGCCTCGACCGGCGGCGTCGCCGATCCGAGCCGCTATCTCTACGGCCACCAGAGCGACGGTCCCGACCGCCGCACCAGCATCGTCTATTTCGGCAACTGCATCGGCCGCGTCGGCGATGTCGGCTACAACTGCGTCGGCGGCTATCGCTTCAGCGACAACAACATCTTTTTCGCCCAGATCCCGACCGTGCCGCTGTATCGCGAGAGCTATGGCGCAGCGCAGGGCGGCGGCTCTCAGATCTACGGCGCGCAGGTGGCCATCAAGGCGACGATCATCAACGTCAACGCCTCGATCGAGGCCGGTCGCGTGACGAACCGGTCGATCACCATCGGTCAGGACGTGGCGCAGAGCCTCGACGGCAGCCGCGACGCCTATCTGGCCGCCGGATACTCCACCGTCAGCATGGACCAGCTCTTTCCGGACCAGCCGGTGTGGAAATCGGCGAACTCCGTCGGGATTTCCTACGACTTCGTGAACCAACGCTTCATCGTCGACGACACCAACGCCTCTTCGGGCGGCGGCTCGGTTTTGCTCGACGGCCAGATCATCAGCACGAATGTGCTCGGCCGGGTCAAGGTGAACGGTGGCTTCGGCCATGTCGCCATCGACAACCAGAGTGGGCGCGACCTCGTTGTGAACCGCATCAACACCGGCACGGCCGCCGGCGCCAACGCCAGCACCAGCAAGATCACTATCGTCGACAGGCTGGTGACCTCGGGTGCGAACACCACCGTCTACGCTTACACGCCCGGCTCCGGCATCGCCGTCTACAAGACGCAGAACGGCGCGCAGCCGATCCTCAGCGGGGCCAATGCAACGGCGGTCCACAGCTTCATCGCCAGCGACTCGACAAGCTACAATCCCGTCTACGGCACGCGCTACGAATGGACCCAGCAGGCGACGCTCCAGAAGGACGGGCTGATCGTCAACAATGCGAACGCGCAGGGCGTCTGGCGCTACTCGTCCGGCACCGCAAACAATCCGTGGGAATTCGTCAGTTCGCCAACGCCGGGTTCGCCCGGCCTCAGCGAATGGAACCGCGTCGCCCAGACCGGCGGCACGATGAGCCCGCAGGGCAGGATCGTCAGCGACACCGGCGCGGCGCATGTTCCCTTCCAGCAGCGCATCTATGGCGGGCACACCGAAGTCATCAACGCCCAGCAGACCTACGGGAACTGCAATGGCGGCACCCCGAGCTTCTGCTCGGAGGATTTCCGCGGCACTCCCGGCAGCACGGCCAACAGCTTCTGGAACTACAACTACGTCACCAAGGCCTATGTTCAGGTCACGGCATCCGTGAAGGCCGACAACCCGTTCGGGATCAGCTTCGCCGGCAACGCGTCCGGCCTCGTCACCATCAACTCCAATGCGGGGATCCGCCAGCAGGGCAACATCGTCAATCCGAGCGGCGCGACCACCATCACGGCCTCCGCCGGCAGCTTCACGCAGGCGCCCAACGTCTCGATCCTGAGCCACCACCTGACAATCACGGGGCGCAACTCGGTCGGCACGGCCGATGCGCCGATCCAGGCGAGCCTGACCTCGGGCGCGGCTGTCGCCGCCTATTCCGGCGCGGGCGGCATCCACCTGAACATCGATTCCGACGCCAAAATCTGGCGCTTCAACGCCGATCTCGACGCAGGCTCCGGCCGCTATGGCGACATCAATGTCCGCGCCACCGGCGGCCTCGAAGTCGCGAGCTGGGCCGATCCGAACTACACCCATGCGCTCGGCAACAACATCACGATCAGCAGCCGGGACGGCGCGGTCGGCGGCGTCAACACGCCGCTGCGCATCCAGGCGATGGCGACGACGCTGGCCAACGGCTCCCAGACCGGCGGCGTGGTCAACATTTCGGCGCAGGGCGACATCGGCATCCGCCAGCTCTCGGGCAATCTGCGCGTCGGCCAGATCGCCAGCACCGGCGGCAATATCCGCGTCGATGTGGTCAGCGGCACGCTGAAGGCCGCCAATGCCCAGACGGCGGCGCAGTCGCTCTCGACCGAGCAACTCTCGGCGATCTCGGGCAAGCTCAAGCTGACCCAGGCCGACGGCGCGGATGCGGCGGCGCAGGCGAGCGTCGCCGCCTTCGAGCGCAGCGTCAACGAGACCTATGGGCTCTACACCTCGCTCGTCCGCAACGGCGCGGTGACGAATGGCGTCTTCCGGCTCAGCGACGCCGCTTTGCCGCTCTATCAGGCGCTCGCCGATCTCGCGCTCGGCCGCACGGCGAGCGCCGACGAGGTGCGCGCCTACGCCGCCGAGCGCTATGCCGGCTATGCGGGCGTCTTCGACAGGGCCTATGGAACCGGCTGGAGCAGCACATCGCGCTTCCAGGCGACCTCGCTCGAGAACGGCTACAGCTTCAGCGTGACCTCGCAGAACGCGACGCCGGACCTCGCCGCCAGCGCCACGGTTCGCCAGCTCGGCGTCAGCGCCTTCGAACGCAATGTCACGACGACCTACGGGCTCTATAGCGGGCTGATCGCCAACGGCTCGGTGACCAACGGCGTGTTCACGCTGAACCAGCCGGCGGTCGCGGCCTATCAGACGGCCGCGAACGCCGCGCTGGGCAGGCCCGCGACCGAAACCGAGGTGCGCACCTATGCGGCGGGCCTCTACACCAGCTATGCGGCGACCTTCAGCAGCGCCTATGGCGACAACTGGAGCAGCCAGGCGCGCTTCCAGCCCGGCACGCTGGACAGCAATTACAGCTTCAGCGTCACCGCTACGGATGCGCGGCCGAACCTGGCCTCCAGCGCCACGGTCGCGCAGCTCGGCGTCTCGGTCTTCGAGCGCAACGTCAACGAGACCTATGGGCTCTACAATGCGCTGATCGGCAGCGGAACCGTCGCGAACGGGGCGTTCACGCTGAACCAGGCCGCGATCGGCGGCTACCAGACCGCCGCCAACGCGGCGCTGGGCCGCACCGCGACCGCAGCCGAGGTCAGCGCCTACGCCGCCGACCGCTATGCCAGCTATGCCTCCACCTTCAGCACGGCCTATGGCGACGGCTGGGCGAGCCAGGTCAGCCAGACCTTCAACGCGAACGTGGCGGACGCCCGCCCGGGCCTCGCCTCCGGCATCACCGCAAATTCAGTCTGGCAGACCGGCCAGCTCGTCGCGGCGATCGACCAGGCGGCGCTGCAGCCGGCCTCTGGCGTCGTCGGCAACGGCACGCCGATCATCATCGGCCGCGATGTGACCCTGACCATCGGCGGCAGCATCGGCTCGCTTGCGCCCGATGTCGCTGTGGCGCTCGACGCCATCCGCAACGGCACGCTCTCCAACACCGAGTTGCAGGCGCTCGCGGTTGCGACGACGCCGGGCTCGGTCAAGCTGATCGGCACCAATGGCTCAGGCCAGCGCGTCGCGGTGACCAGCCTCGACACCGTGCCGAACGGCGTGACGCTGACCTCCGTCGACATCGCCCAGACCGCGCCGCTCTTCATCAGCGCGACAGGCACGTTCTCCGGCTCGGCTCAGGGCGACATCTACCTCCAGTCGACGACGGCCGGGCAGGCTGGCGGCGGTTCGCTGAATCTGGGCCGCGTCACCGCGACCGGCGCGATCAACCTTCAGGCTCCGCAGGCGATCACGGTCGCGACCGCGCCAAGCTCGACGACGCCGCTCAACGCGGTCCAGATCCAGGCCGGGACCGACCTCACTCTGTCGGCGGCGGGCGGAAGCATCGGTTCTGCGGCGACGCGCCTTACCTACCAGATCGGCGGCCGGCTGATCTCGGCCTCGGCCGGCGCGGGCGACGCCTGGCTCGTCAAGCCGACCGGCAACGCCGAAATCGGCCGCATCTTCGCGCAAGGGGTCGCCTCGCTCACGGCCAATGCCGGCTCCATCTCGGGCTATCTGCCGGGCGTCGCGATCTCGGGGCAGACCATCGTCCTCAACGCCTCCGGCAATATCGGAAGCCAGGCCACGCCGTTCGCGGTGCAGTCCGCCAGCGACGGCGATATCTCCGGCCAGATCGGCGGCTCGGGCTGGATCTCCACTCCGACGCTGGCGAGCCAGACCGCCATCGCGCAACGCATCGGCGCTTTGACGGCGGCCGGCAGCCTGACGCTGACCGCCGACGCCGAACTGCGCGTGCTGCGCAGCCTCGATGCGACGACCGGCGCGCTCAGCGCAACCGCAGGCGCGATCGTCATGGAGACGGGCGCGACGGCGACGGCGGCGGGCCGCGTCACGCTCGCTTCCGCCACGAACGTCACGCTCGGCCGCGTCACGAGCGCGCTCGCCGCGCCGCAGGGCACGACTTCGATCTCCGTCACGGCAGCGGGCGCGATCTTCGGCAATGCCGGCGTGGTCAATCTCGGCGCAGGCCAGGCGGGCGGCGTGATCGCGCTCAATGCCGGCGCCGGCATCGGCACGGTGCTCGACGCCGTCAGCTTCGCCGCGCCCAGCCTCTCGGCCCGCAGCCTGCAGGGCGACGTCAACCTGCGCACGGCCTCGACGGCCCACATCAGCGCGCTGACCGCCGATCTCGGTGCGGTCACGATCGCAGCCGATGGCGCGCTGACGGTCGACGCCCTGACCAGCGGCGGCTCGGCCAGCGCCACCTCGACCGCGAGCACGCTGACCGTTACGACGCTGAACGCTGGCGGTCCCATCACTTTGTCCGCCGCGGGCCTCGTCAGCATCGGCAGCGCGGCGACGACGGCCGGCGATCTCGTCATCGCCTCGACGGGCGCCGGCATCACGGCGACGACGCTCGCCGCATCCGGCGCGGCCAGCCTGACCGCGCCGGGCGCGATCGACGTGACCACCGCGACCAGCGGCGCGACCACGCAGGCGACCTCGTCGGCGGGCACGTTGTCCATCGCTACGCTGACGGCGGGCGGCACGGCGACGCTCGCCGGCCGCGACGGCGTCACGCTCGGCAGCGCGACCACCACGGCGGGCGATCTCACGATCGGCTCCAGCCAGGCCGGCATCACGGCGGCGACCCTGAACGCAGCCGGCGCGGCTGGCCTGACGGCGGCTGGTGCGATATCGGTGACGACCTCGCTCACCAGCGGTGGCGGCGCGACCGTCACCTCGACCGGCGGCACGCTGAACCTTTCCGCGCTGACCGCAGGCGGCACGGTCACCCTCTCCGGTTCCGGCGCGGTGACGCTCGGAACCGCCCGCACCACCAGCGGCGACCTGTCGGTCTCCTCGACCACCGCCGGCATCGGCGCGACGACCCTCGATGCCGCCGGCGCGCTCGCGCTGACCGCGCCGGGCGCGATCGACGTGACCACCGCGACCAGCGGCGCGACCACGCAGGCGACCTCGTCGGCCGACACGCTGTCGATCACGACGCTGAACTCTGGCGGCACGGCGACGCTCGCCGGCCGCGACGGCGTCACGCTCGGCAGCGCGACGACGACGCTCGGCGACCTTACGATCGGCTCGAGCCTTGCCGGCATCACGGCGGCGACGCTTGCCGCATCCGGCGCGGCTGGCCTGACGGCGGCCGGCGCGATCGCGGTGACGACCGCGCTCACCAGCGGCGGCGGCGCGACCGTGACCGGCGGCACGCTGAATCTCGCGGCGTTGACAGCAGGAGGGGCGACGAGCCTGTCTGGTTCCGGCGCGGTGACGCTCGGAACCGCCCGCACCACCGCCGGCGACCTGTCGGTCTCCTCCACCACCGCCGGCATCGACGCGACGACCCTCGATGCCGCCGGCGCACTCGCGCTGACCGCGCCGGGCGCGATCGACGTGACCACCGCGACCAGCGGCGCGACCACGCAGGCGACCTCGTCGGCGGGCACGTTGTCCATCGCTACGCTGACGGCGGGCGGCACGGCGACGCTCGCCGGCC
>JAESGK010000187.1_pt1 | contig 47195 bp, 40 predicted proteins | sample 9269681 | NCBI WGS metagenome assembly JAESGK01 (sample SAMN14515347, study PRJNA621673) | algae metagenome | isolation source: Timaviella obliquedivisa GSE-PSE-MK23-08B and co-occurring heterotrophs from... | place: USA: Grand Staircase Escalante National Monument, Utah | collected 2006-08-15
GCGATCGCGGTTATGCTCGCAGCGAGCGATATCGGTCCAGGCCATCGGAAACCCCATTTGATTCAGCACCAAACGGGAATCACAACCTGCTGATATCGCTCAACTCCTTTTCAATCGGGGTCTGAGACGGTCGCGATCGCGGGCGCATCATAGCGGAAGAAGCTGCGCCCGCCGGCCGCCGCTTGCTGGAGCTGCTGCTGCCAGGGCTGCGACGAACTCTTCTTTCCCGCCGGCTTGCCGCTGCCCAGCGAGGCGAAATCGCTGCGGCGCAGAACATCGCTATCGCGGCCCTGATAGACGAGCACGCCGCCATTGGTCACGACGATATCGCCGCGCCTGAGCGTCGGGTCGGCGAGATACCAGTTCGGGTCGGTCGCCGGATCGAGCTGGACCACCGGCGGGGGCGGCCTGGTCGAGGTCTCGGAAAATTTCGGAGCCTTGCGGCGTGGCTTGACCGTCATTTCGAGCGGGTCGCTGTAGACCTGCTGCTGGTTCTGCGCCGCCGGCCTGCCGAAGAACGCTCTGGCGAAATCATCGAAGATGTTGGCGGCCTGCGCCTGCGGCGCAACCGCCAGCAGGGCCGCGCCCGCAACGCCCATCGCAATAAACCTGACCCGCATCATGACCGTCGCTCTCCTGATCGCCTCTTCAAACGATCATGGAGCGCAAAAGTTCAATCCAAATCCGGAAGCGTCGTTAAAAAGAACACAGCGTCTGGTTCGGCAATCGAATGGTTGCCGCATGGAGCCCGTCCGGCCTGCCTCGACGCCTACCCCTTCGCCGCAAACGCCTCCGCCCGGATGGTGGACAACGTCTTGGCCGGAGTGATCACCTCGGGGTCGAGCAGACAGTGCAGGATCGCAGGCTTGCCCGATGCGACGGCGCGCTCGAAGGCGGGTCCAAACTCGGCCGTGGTTTCGACCCGTTCGCCATGGCCGCCGAAGGCGCGGGCATAGGCGGCGAAGTCGGGGTTCTTCAGTTCGGTCGCCGAGACGCGGCCGGGATAATGCTTCTCCTGATGCATCCGGATGGTGCCGTACATGCCGTTGTCGATGACGACGACGATCACCCCGAGGTCGTATTGCACGGCCGTGGCGAAATCCTGCCCGTTCATCAGGAAGCAGCCATCGCCGGCGAAGGCGACGACGGTGCGCTCCGGATAGAGCCGCTTGGCCCCGATCGCGGCGGGCACGCCATAGCCCATCGAGCCCGAGGTCGGCGCAAGCTGCGTCGCGAACTTCGTGAAGCGGTGGAAGCGGTGCACCCAGGTGGCGTAGTTGCCCGCGCCGTTGCAGATGATCGCGTCGGCCGGCAGATGCCGCCTGAGCCAGGTCACCGCCTCGCCGGGGTGGAACGTACCCTGCACTGGCGCGGGCTGCTCGCTCCAGCCGAGATAGGCTTCATGCGCCTGCGCCGCCGCGCCGGCCCACGCGATCTCCTGCGGCGGATGCACGGTTTCCAGAGCGGCGCAGAACGCCGTCGGAGAGGCGTTGATCGCCAGCGTCGGCCGGTAGACGCGGCCGAGTTCCCCGGCGTCGGGGTGTACATGGACCAGCGGCCGACCGGGCTCGGGGATGCCGAACAGCGTGTAGGACTGGCTCGGCATCTCCGACAGCCGCCCGCCGACGAGCAGAACGAGGTCGCTGTCCTGGATGCGCTTCAGCAGCTTCGGGTTCGGCCCGATGCCGAGATCGCCGGCGAAGTTGGGATGATCCGCCGGAAACAGCATCTGCCGGCGGAACGAGACGGCGACGGGCAGATCGAAGCGCTCGGCGAAACGCTGGAAACGGCCGATCGCCTGCGCGTCCCAGCGCGAGCCGCCGAGGATCGCAACCGGCGACTTCGCCGCCCAGAGCCGCTTCTGCAGGTCGATGGTCTGCAGCAGCGACGGGTGCGTCTCGGTCACATGCCAGGGCTGCGCATCGGCCACATCGGCGAGGTCGGTCAGCACGTCCTCGGGCAGCGCGATCACCACCGGGCCGGGGCGACCGGCGGTCGCCACATGAAACGCGCGGCTGATGATCTCCGGGATGCGCGACGCATCGTCGATCTCGGTCGCCCATTTCGTCATGGTGCCGAACACGGCGCGGTAGTCGAGCTCCTGGAAGGCCTCGCGCTCGCGCATGCCGCGCTCGATCTGCCCGACGAACAGGATCAGCGGCGTCGAATCCTGATCGGCGATATGGATGCCCGGCGAGGCGTTGGTCGCGCCCGGCCCGCGCGTCACGAAGCAGATGCCGGGCTTGCCCGTCAGCTTGCCGGCGGCCTCGGCCATCATGCAGGCGCCGCCCTCGGCCCGGCAAATCGTGACCTTGAGCGAGGCGTCATGCAGCGCGTCGAGCACGGCGAGATAGCTCTCGCCCGGCACGCAGAAGGCGTCGGTCGCGCCATGGATCAGGAGCTGGTCGACGAGGATCTGCCCGCCTGTGCGCATCTGTGTCGTCATTGACGCCGTTCCTGAAATTTAGCTAAGTTGGTCATGTCGAATGATGAGCCGGAGGCCACCATGACGCGTGTCACCATACACCAGGCCAAGACGCATCTCTCGCGACTGCTCGAAGAGGTCGAGAAGGGCGGCGAGGTCGTGATCTCGCGCCGTGACAAGCCGATCGCGCGGCTGGTTGCGATCGAAAAAGAGAAACCGCCCAAGCGCGTGCCAGGGCGGTTCGCCGGCCAGTTCGAGCTGGGTCCGGCCTTCTTCGAGCCGATGTCCGATGACGAACTCGCTCGCTGGGAAGGGCGTGGCGAATGAGGCTTCTGCTCGACACCTCGACGTTGCTCTGGTTCTGGCTCGGCGGCCGGCCCATCAGCGATCACGTGCTTCGAGCTATCACGGATCGCGGCAACGAGGTCTATGTCAGTCCGCTCTCGGCGATGGAGATCGCGAACAAGCATCGGATCGGCAAGCTGCCCGGAGTGGAGAACATCATAGCCGGTTTCGAGGAGGCCTTGGCCGCGGACGGCTTCGTGGCGTTGCCGTTGAACAGCGCCCATTCTTTGCTCGCCGGCTCGATCCCGGCCGAGCCGCGCGATCCGTTCGACCGCATGCTTGCCGGACAGGCCATCGTCGAGAATCTGACGCTGGTATCTCCTGACACCGCCTTCGACGCGCTCGGGGCGCGCCGTCTCTGGTAAGCGCAGCATTCAGCCGCCTCCCCAGGCCGGATCGTTCAGAATCTCGTCGGCATGCTCTCCGAGCCGCGGGCTCGGGCGCTGCGTAACCTGCCGCACCCCGTCGATCACGATCGGCGAGGCGACGGTCGGAATCGCGCCGCCCTTGGCTTCCGGGCGCGGCAGATCGACCCTGACGCCGCGCGCGACGATCTGCGGATCGGCGAAGACCTCGTCGACCGCGTTGATCGGCCCGGCCGGCACGCCCACAGTCTCCAGCGCAGCCAGCAGATCGGCCTTCGTGAAACGCTGGGTCAGGCCATGCAGATGCGCGGTCAGCGCGACGCGGTTGGCAATGCGGGCGCGGTTCTCGGCATAGTCGGAATGGCCCGCCAGCGCCGGTTCACCCAGCACCTCGCAGAGCTTGCGCCACTGTCCGTCATTGCCGGTGGCGATGATGATGTGGCCGTCGGCGACCGGGAACACGTCATAGGGCACGATGTTGGGATGGGCGTTGCCGAGCCGCGCCGGCGGCTTGCCCGACACCAGATAGTTCATCGCCTGATTGCCGAGCACCGCGACCTGAGCATCGAGCAGCGCCATGTCGAGCGTGGCGCCCTCGCCGGTCGCGTCGCGCCGGCGCAGCGCCGAGAGGATGCCGACGCTGGCATAGAGCCCCGTATAGATGTCGGCGACCGCATAGCCCGCCTTCATCGGCGCGCCCTCGGGCTCGCCGGTGACCGACATCGGCCCGCCCATGCCCTGCACAAGGAAGTCGTAGCCGGCGCGGGGCGCATAGGGGCCGGTCTGCCCGAAGCCCGTGACCGAGCAATAGATCAAGCGAGGATACGCCGCGCGCAGAGAGGCTGAGTCGAGCCCGTATTTCTGCAAGCCCCCGACCTTGAAATTCTCGACCACGACATCGGCATGCGAGGCGAGCCTGCGCACCAGCGCCTGCCCTTCGGGCGTGCGGAAATCGGCCGTGATCGAGCGCTTGCCGCGATTGGCCGAGTGGAAATAGGCGGCCGAGAGATGTTCGCCATCGACGCCCTCGACGAAGGGCGGCCCCCATTGCCGCGTATCGTCGCCCTCGGGCGCCTCGACCTTGACGACATCGGCACCGAGATCGGCCAGAAGCTGGCCGATCCACGGCCCGGCAAGGATGCGCGCGAGTTCGAGGACGCGCAGGCCGGCGAGGGGAGGGGTGGACATGGCGCTCAGAAGAAGGCCTGCAGGCCCGTCACCGCTCGGCCGAGGATCAGCGCATGCACGTCATGCGTCCCCTCATAGGTATTGACCGTCTCGAGGTTCGCGGCGTGGCGCATGACGTGGTACTCGATCGAGATGCCGTTGCCGCCATGCATGTCGCGGGCCTGGCGGGCGATGTCGAGCGCCTTGCCGCAATTGTTGCGCTTCATCAGCGAGATCATTTCCGGGGCCATTTGGCCAGAGTCCATCAGCCGGCCGACCCGCAGCGAGCCCTGCAGGCCGAGCGTGATCTCGGTCAGCATGTCGGCATATTTCTTCTGGAAGAGCTGGGTCTGGGCCAGCGGCTTGTTGAACTGCCTGCGGTCGAGACCGTATTGCCGCGCCCGGTGGAAGCAGTCCTCGGCCGCGCCCATAACCCCCCAGGAGATGCCGTAGCGCGCCCGGTTGAGGCAGCCGAACGGACCCTTCAGCCCAGAGACGTTGGGCAGCAGGTTCTCTTCGGGCACGATCACGCCGTCCATGACGATCTCGCCGGTGATCGAGGCGCGAAGCGAGAGCTTGCCGCCGATCTTGGGGGCGGACAGCCCCTTCATGCCTTTTTCGAGGATGAAGCCGCGGATCGCGTTGTCATGCGCGGCCGACTTCGCCCAGACGACGAAGACGTCGGCGATCGGCGAGTTCGAGATCCACATTTTGGAGCCGCTTAGCTTGTAGCCGTCCGACACCTTCTCGGCCCGCGTCTTCATGCCGGCTGGGTCGGAGCCGGCATCGGGCTCGGTCAGCCCGAAGCAGCCGACCCATTCGCCCGAACCGAGCTTGGGCAGGTACTTCTTCCGCTGCGTCTCGTCGCCATAGGCGTAGATCGGATACATCACCAGCGAGGACTGCACGCTCATCATCGAGCGGTAGCCGGAATCGACCCGCTCGACCTCGCGCGCCACCAGCCCGTAGGAGACGTAGTTCGCGCCGGCGCAGCCATACTCCTCCGGCACGGTGACGCCGAGCAGGCCGAGTTGCCCCATCTCGTTGAAGATCGCGCGGTCGGTGGTCTCGTTCAGATAGGCCTCCGAGACGCGTGGCTGCAGCTTCTCCTGCGCATAGTCGCGCGCCGTGTCGCGGATCAGGCGCTCGTCTTCGGAAAGCTGCTCGTCGAGCAGGAAGGCGTCGTCCCAGGCGAACTCGGCCAGCTTGTGGCTGTGGCTGGACTTGCGGGCTGGCTCGGACATGATGTTTTCCTTCCTTCATCTCGTTCAACCGCGCGTCATCCCGGACAAGCCGCGAAGCGGCGCAGATCCGGGATCCATCATAAGGCTCGACGGCACTCTACGGTGGATCCCGGATCTCCGCTTCGCTGCGTCCAGGGTGACGCGGAAAATGCAGCGTCCATACTCTTACGCATCGACATCGAAGCTGACGCCCTGCGCCAGCGGCAATGTCGCGCCGTAGTTGAGCGTATTCGTGGCCCGGCGCATATAGGCCTTCCAGGCGTCGGAGCCGGCTTCGCGGCCGCCGCCGGTTTCCTTTTCGCCCCCAAAAGCCCCGCCGATCTCGGCCCCGGACGGGCCGATATTGACGTTGGCGATGCCGCAATCGGAGCCCTCGGCCGAAATGAAGCTCTCGGCCTCGCGCATGTCGAGCGTGAAGATCGAGGAGGACAGGCCGGCCCCGACCGCGTTCTGGATCGCGATCGCCTCGGGCAGGGTCTTGTACTTCATGACGTAAAGGATCGGCGCGAAGGTCTCGCGCCCGACCGGGCCGCATTGCGAGGGCATCTCGACGATCGCCGGGCGGACATAGAAGCCGCCCAAGCCGACATCGACGCGCTCGCCGCCATGGACCGTGCCGCCGGAGGCCTTGGCTTCCGAAAGCGCGCTCTGCATGCCCTGCCAGGCCGCCTCGTCGACCAGCGGGCCGACCAACACGCCGGCCTCGCGCGGGTCGCCGATCGTCACCGATCCATAGACCTTGATGAGCTTGGGGATCAGCGCGTCGTAGACGCTCTCATGCACGATCAGGCGGCGCAGCGTGGTGCAGCGCTGGCCGGCGGTGCCCATCGCGGCGAAGGCGATGCCGCGCAAAGCAAGGTCAAGATCGGCGGAGGGGGCGACGATGGCTGCGTTGTTGCCGCCGAGTTCGAGAATGGCGCGGGCGAAGCGGCTGGCCAGCTTCTGCCCCACCTCCTTGCCCATGCGGGTCGAGCCCGTCGCCGAAACGACCGGGACGCGGTGGTCGCTGACGAGAATGTCGCCGATCTCGCGTCCGCCGATCAGGATCTCCGAGAGGCCGGCAGGCGCTTCCGGGCCAAAGCGCTTCATCGTCTTCTCGACGATGGCCTGCACCGCGAGCCCCGTCAGCGGGGTCTTCTCGGACGGCTTCCAGACGACGCTGTCGCCGCAGACGAAGGCGAGCGCGGCGTTCCACGACCAGACCGCGACCGGGAAATTGAAGGCCGAGATCACGCCGCAGACGCCCAGCGGATGCCAGGTCTCCATCATGCGGTGGTTGGGCCGCTCGGTCGCGATCGTCAGCCCGTAGAGCTGACGCGACAGGCCGACCGCGAAGTCGCAGATGTCGATCATCTCCTGGACTTCGCCGAGGCCCTCGGAGGTGACCTTGCCGGCCTCCATCGTGACCAGAAGGCCGAGGTCCGCCTTGGCGGCGCGCAATTCCTCGCCGAGCAGGCGCACGAACTCGCCGCGACGTGGTGCGGGCACCTGACGCCAGGCGAGGAAAGCGCTCTGCGCGCGGCCGATCGCGGCGGTGGCCTCAGTGGTGCTGGTCTCGCGCAAGGTCGCGACCGTCTCGCCGGTGATGGGCGAACGGGCGACGAGCCCGGTGGCCGCGAAGGCGGCGTCGGTGACGCCGAGGCGTTTCAGCAGCGCGAGCGCATCTCTGGGGAGGGCGGATGTCATGCGATCAGGCCTTCGTCAGTCGTTTGCGACAGCCTCTCCACCTCAGCGCCGTCATCCCGGACAAGCTGCGAAGCAGCGCTGATCCGGGATCCATCATAAGGCCCAACGGCGCCCTATGATGGATCCCGGGACTGCGCTTCGCTTGCCCGGGATGACGGAGTGGTAAACGAGCCAGCCGAATTCAGCCCGCACAATGCCCTCTTCCACGCCCCGCCAGCAACCGATATGTTCTCACGACTTGATGAGAATTGATCATGATCGGTGACTGGACTCCCGGCCGCCTCAGCGTGCCGTCACTGTCAGCGCTCGCCGCCTTCGAGGCGGCGGCGCGCCATGGCAGTTTCACGCGCGCCGCCGAGGAACTCAACCTGACGCAAGGCGCGGTCAGCCGGCAGGTCGCCCATCTCGAACAGGTGCTCGGCGTCGCGCTGTTCGAGCGGGTGCGCCAGCGCGTCAGCCTGACGCCGGCCGGCGGCGCCTATGCGGCGGACATCCGCGACGGTCTTTCGCGCATTGCGGCCGCCACCGTCTCGACCATGGCCTTTCGCGGGGCTGCCGGCGTGCTGCATCTCGCCATCCTGCCGACCTTCGGGACGCGCTGGCTGATTCCGCGACTGCCGCGCTTCACCGAGGCGCATCCTGGCATCACCATCAATTTCGCCACCAAACTCGTGCCGTTCGATTTCTCGCGCGAGCCGCTCGATGCGGCGGTCCATTTCGGCGATCCGGTCTGGCCCGGCGCAAGACTGCACCGGCTGATGGGCGAGGAGATCGTGCCTGTCGCCGCGCCCGCCCTCGTCACGCGCCTCGGGCTCGCCGCGCCGGCCGACATGCTGCGCGCGCCCCTGCTGCAGCAATCGACACGGCCGCGCGCCTGGGCGAACTGGCTGGAGCAGCAGGGACTGGCCCCGAGCCGCGCCCTGATGGGGCCGCGCTTCGAGCAGTTCGCCATGGTCTCGCAGGCGGCCGTCGCGGGGCTGGGCCTGGCTATCGTGCCGCGTTTCCTCGTCGAGGAGGAGTTGCGGGCGGGCTCTCTGGTCATCCCCTTCGACCTGCCGGTGACAGGCTCGGAAGCCTATTATCTGGTCTATCCGGAGGCGCGCGAGCATGTGCCGGCGGTAATCGCCTTCCGCGACTGGCTGCTGCGCGAATGTGGTATGGCCTGACTCCTTGCCGTCTTTGCGAGCGCAGCGAAGCAATCCAGATGTTCGCGCGAGCCCCCTGGATTGCTTCGCTGCGCTCGCAAAGACGATGCCTCTCGACAAGCGGGCTGTAGCGCGTCATTCATGCGCCGAAGTCACCAACCCTCGTCGCTCTGCAAGGCGGCGTCGATACGGATCGTCCCATGACGCCTCGTTCTGACAGTGCCGATGTCGTGATCTGCGGCGGTGCGGCCATCGGATCCTCAGTCGCGTTTCACCTCGCGGCCGACCCCGGCTTCGGCGGCAAGGTCGTGGTGATCGAGAAGGACCCGACCTATCGCCAGGCGGCGTCGGCGCTCTCGGCGGCCTCGATCCGGCAGCAATTCTCCAGCCCGGTGAACATCCGCATCTCGCTGCACGGCATCGATTTTTTGCGCAACATCGCGTCTCATCTCGCAGTCGATGGCGAGGCGCCGTCGATCGACCTGCATGAGGGCGGCTACCTCTATCTCGCAGGCGCTGAGGGCTCGGCCGTCCTCGCCGCGAACCAGCAGATTCAGATGCGCGAGGGTGCCGATGTTGCGCTTTATGCTGCAGAAATGCTGCGCAGCAAATTTAGCTGGCTGAATGTCGAGGATCTTGCTTGCGGCTCGTTTGGCGTCCGTGGCGAAGGCTGGTTCGACGGCTGGGCGCTGCTGCAGGCTTACCGCAGGAAGGCCCGCTCGCTCGGCGTCGAATACCGGCAGGGCGAGGTCGCGCGATATGTCGTCGAGGGCGGTCGCGTCGCGGCGGTCGAACTGACGGACGGAAGCCGCATCGCCTGTGCTGCGGTCGTCAACGCAACGGGTACGCATGGCGCAAGACTTGCCGCCACCGCAGGGATCGCGATCCCCGTCAGATCGATGAAGCGCAATGTCTTCACCTGGACCTGCAAGGGCAATGTCGGCAATTGCCCGCTGCTGATCGACAGCAGCGGCGTCTGGTGCCGGCCGGAAGGCGCGCGCGGCAGCGAAGGCCAGATGTTCATCGGCGGCGCGTCGCCCCCGCCCGAGACCGACCGCGAATGGATCGAGACCGATCCGGAGGTCGAGGATGTCGACTGGTCATTCTTCGAGGAGACGGTCTGGCCGGCGCTGGCGCACCGCATCCCGGCCTTCGAGGAAATCCGGCCCGGCCGCGGCTGGACCGGCCCCTACGACATGAACATGCTCGACCACAACGCCATCCTCGGCCCGGCCGTCGGGGTGCCGAATCTCTATCTCGCCAACGGCTTTTCCGGCCACGGCCTGCAGCAATCGCCGGCGGTCGGGCGGGGTCTGGCCGAGCACATCGCGCATGGCCGCTATCGCAGCCTCGATCTTGCCGATCTTGGCCATGAGCGCATCGTCGCCGGCCGGCCGCTGCTTGAAGCGAATGTGATCTGAGGCAGTTGCGTAAAGCCCCTCAGCCCTCATCCTGAGGAGCCGCGACAGCGGCGTCTCGAAGGATGCTCCAGAAGTCTCCGGTGCGAACTGGAGCACCCTTCGAGACGCGCTCCTGCGGAGCGCTCCTCAGGATGAGGGCTTTGGTTGCATTGGTTAGGGGATGGGCATGATCGACACCGCCTTCGTCGCGACCATGGCGCGCTACAACGCCTGGCAGAACGGGAGCCTGATCGCGGCCGCCTCAGGCCTCGACGAGGCCGCCCGGCGTGCCGAGCGCGGCGCCTATTTCGGCTCGATCCATGGCACCTTCAATCATCTGCTCTGGGCCGACGAGATGTGGCTGAGCCGCTTCACCGGCTCGGCGAGGCCCGGCTGCGGCATCAAGGATTCGCCCCGGCTGGTCGAGGGCTGGGACGCGTTCATCGCGCGCCGCAAGGCGGTTGACGCCACGATCGCCGATTGGGCGGGCAACCTCGCCCAGGACTGGCTCGACGGCGAGCTGACATGGTTTTCCGGCGCGACGCAGCGCGAGATGCGCCGGCCTTGCGCGCTGCTGGTCGTGCATCTCTTCAATCACCAGACCCATCATCGCGGCCAGATCCACGCCATGCTGACGGCGGCGGGCGCGCGGCCCGACGACACCGACCTGATGCTGCTGGGGGAGCCGGACTTTCATGTCACGCAGAAGTGAGATGCCATTGATGGCGTGATCGCCGATGCCGAAGCGCTACGTGAAGGCGCATGGCCTCGCGCGACCGTCACGGAATTCGCCTGCATGCCCGAAACGAAGCCTGTCACCGGCGCTGATCTGATCGCCCGCCGCCTTGCGGGCGCGGGGATAAGGCACGCTTTCGGCATTCCCGGCGGCGAGGTTCTGGCGCTGGTCGAGGCGTTCGAGGCGGCCGGCATCGCGCCGATCCTCGCCAAGCACGAGAACGCGGCGGGCTTCATGGCCGAGGGCGCATGGCACGCGACTGGCGCGCCCGGCCTGCTCTACGCAACGCTCGGACCCGGCGTCGCCAATGCCGTCAACGTCGTCGCCAACGCGCAGCAGGACCGGGTGCCGCTGGTCTTCGTCACCGGCTGCGTCGATGCGGCCGAGGCCGAGAGCTATACGCATCAGGTCTTCGACCATCAGGCGCTGCTGCGGCCGATCGTCAAGGCGAGCTTTCGCGCCACGGCGCAGACCTGCGAGGCGGTCGTCGACAAGGCGCTCAGCGTCGCGCTGTCCGGTCGTCCCGGCCCGGTCCATGTCGACGTGCCGATCGGCGTTGCCGAAGGGCCGGCTACCCCCGGTTCGCATCGCGCTCCCGCCCTGCCGCTGCCGGCCGCTCCGGCCGAAGGGCCGGCGCTCGACGCGGCCCGCGCGGCGCTGGCGCGGGCAAGGCGGCCGCTGATCGTCGCCGGGCTCGATGTCGTCAATCAGGGCGCTTCGCAGGCGCTGACGGACTTCGCCCGCAAGCGCGGCATCCCGGTCGTCACCAGCTACAAGGCCAAGGGCGTCCTGCCCGAGAGCGAGCCTTTGGCGATCGCCGGGGCGGGCCTGTCGCCCAAGGCCGACCGGCATCTGCTGCCGCTGATCCAGGCGGCCGATCTCGTCCTGCTCGCCGGCTATGATCCCATCGAGATGCGGATCAACTGGCGCAACCCCTTCGCGGAGGGAACGGTGGTGATCGACCTCGTCGCCGAGGCGATGCAGCACGGCATGCACGGCAGCGACCATCTGATCGTCGGCGACGTCGCCGCCGGCCTCGCCACGCTCGACGCCGCGCCCGTGGCGAGCGGCCTGTGGCCGGGCGGCGAGCCGGCTCGCACCCGCGCCGCCCTGCGCGCGGCCTTCGCCAGCGATGGCTGGGGGCCGGACCTCGTCTTCGAGACGGTGCGCGCGGCCGCGCCCGCCGACACCGTGATCACGATCGATTCAGGCGCGCACCGCATCCTGCTCTCGCAAATCTGGCGCACGGAAGTCCCGCGCTCGATCCTGCAATCGACCGCGCTTTGCACCATGGGCTGCGCCGTGCCGCTGGCGCTGGGCTACAAGCTCGCAAAGCCTTCCGCGCCCGTCATCGCCTTCGTCGGCGATGCCGGTCTGGAGATGGGGCTCGGCGAACTCGCCACCGCGCGCGATCTCGGCCTGCCCGTCGTCATCGTGGTGCTGGTCGATCAGAGCCTGGCCCTGATCGAGATGAAGCAGCGCGCGAGCCAGCGGCCCAATGCGGCGGTGGATTTCTCGGGCAGCGATTTCCCGGCCGTGGCGCAGGCGCTCGGCGGGGAGGGGCGCTGGATCGACGATGCCGAAACGCTCGCTGCCGAAGTCGAGGCCGCGCTCGGTCGTCCCGAATTCACCGTGTTGGCCTGCCGCATCGCGCGGCGCGCCTATGACGGGAAGATCTGATGAGCATGGCTCCCGCCAAGCGCGAGCGCGACGTCAGGCTGGATTTCTTCCGCGGCCTGACGATGTTCATCATCTTCATCGCCCATGCCGATCTGAATCCGTGGAACGCCTGGATACCGGCGCGCTTCGGCTTCTCCTCGGGGACGGAACTGTTCGTGTTCTGCTCGGGGCTGGCGAGCGCGATCGCTTTCGGCTCGGTTTTCGTCAAGCGCGGGTTCTGGCTGGGCCTCGCCCGCATCGTCCACCGGCTCTGGCAGGTCTACTGGGCGCAGATCGGCGTCGTGCTTGTCGTCATCGGGGTCATGTTCTCGGCCGAGACGCTGTTTCCCGGGCGGGGCCTCAACACCGACCCGCTGCCGGACATGCTGCGCGATCCTGCGACCGCCATCGCCGGGCTGCTGACCCTGCGCTGGCTGCCCGGCTATCTCGACATCCTGCCGATGTATCTGGTCATTCTGGCCCTGATCCCTGTCATGATGGCGGCGTCGCTGCTGCACCGGCTGTTGCCGGTCGCCCTGTCGCTTGTCCTGTACGGTCTGGTCTGGACAATCGGCATCAACCTGCCGGGCAATCCCTGGACGGGCTTTGGCTGGTTCTTCAATCCTTTCGCGTGGCAGTTGATCTTCTTCACCGGCTTCGGCTTCGGCATGGGTTGGATCAAGGCTCCGCCGCTGCGCGACAGGCGCTGGCTGGCGCTGGCCGCGGCCGTGGTGGCGGTCAGCCTGCCGCTGAGTTTCTGGGGCTTCCATGCGGCCTTTCCGGCGCTGGAGCGCGCTTACGCTGCGATTCTCTCCGGCAACGAGAAGACCGACCTGCACTGGCTGCGCTATGTCCATTTTCTGGCGCTGGCCTATCTGGTGCTGTCATGGGTCGAGCCGCGCCGCGCCCGGCTGACGCAAGGGCTCGCGATGATCGTGGTCAAGGTCGGGCGGCAATCGCTTGCGACCTTCCTCGTCAGCCTCGTTGCGGCGCGCACGGCCTCGCTCGCCTTCCATCTGCTGGGTACGGATGCGCTGGTCAGCCTCGCCATCAACCTCGCCGGCATCGCCATCGTCATCGCCACCGCGCTTATCGTCGGCTGGTTCAAGTCTACGCCATGGGCGGTGCGTCCGACGCCCGCGAGGCAGCCCGTTCAAACTGTTGACGAAACCGTCGCGGCGGCGCCCAGACCGCGCCAAACCGATCCAAACCCCGTCACGAAACAGTTATTGCCCAGCGCCTGAACGTGAAAACCATCCGGATTCGGGGCTGGTAGAAGAAAATTCATCTGTCCGATCAGGGCGCGGCAGCGAGGATTTTCATGTTCACCGACGCTTACGGAAACGCCACCAGCCTGAGCTGCGAGATCGCGGTCGGCCATTGGAACGAGACCGTGGAGGCGATCCTGGCGCATGCCCGCAATGCGCCGGACGAACTGGGCAAGACGCTGGCCGCCGACCCGCTGTTCGCGCAGGGGCATGCGACCAAGGGCATCCTGCTGCTGACGCTGGCGCGGGCCGAGCTGGTCGGCCAGGCCCGCATCTGTCTCGACACCGCCCGCACCGCAGCCGCCGCTCGCCCGACGTTGGAGCGTGAGCGCCGCTACATCTCCGCCCTGCAGCTCTGGCTCGATGGCGAGCCGGCGCGTGCGGCCGACGTCTTCGAGGTCGTGCTGTCGGATTGCCCGCGCGACGTGCTCGCCTTCAAACTGGTGCAGGCGATCCGCTTCATGATCGGCGATATCCGCGGCATGGCGCGTGCGGGCGCGACCACGCTGGCGACCTTCTCCGAGCGCAGCGCCACCTCCGGCTATGTCCGGGGCTGCCAGGCCTTCGCGCTTGAGGAACTCGGCCATCTCGGCGAGGCCGAGACGATGGGCCGCGAAGCCGTGGTGCTGGCCCCGCGCGACGCCTGGGGCCGTCATGCCGTGGCCCATTGCTTCGAGATGACCGGCCGCGCCAGCGACGGCGTCGCCTGGCTTGGCCAGTCGCGGACATGGGAGCATTGCAGCAATTTCGGCTTTCATCTGCACTGGCACATGGCGCTGTTCCAGCTCGAACTCGGCGAGATCGACGCCGTGCTCGATCTTTACGATACCGCCGTGCGCGCCGCTCCGACCGACGATTTCCGCGACCTCGCCAACGCCGCCTCGCTGCTCCAGCGCCTCGAACTGGAAGGCGTCGATGTCGGCTCGCGCTGGGAGGAACTGGCGCTGATCGCCGAGGGCCGGGTCAACGACCGCCGTCTCGTCTTCGCCGACCTGCATTACATGCTGGCGCTGCTCGGCGCGGGCCGGGCGGACGCCGCCGCGACCGTGGCGCAGAATCTCGTGCGCGATTCGCGCGAGGGCCGCTCGCATGACGCCCGGGTCGCCGGCGAGACCGGGGCCGCGACCGCCCAAGGCATCATCGCCTTCCGCCGGGGCGATTATGCCGAGGCGGCGCGTCTTCTGCGTCTGGCCGCGCCGCATCGCATCGGCGCCGGCGGCTCGAACGCCCAGCGCGACGTCTTCGAGCAGATCGCCCTGGAGAGTCTGGTCAGGTCCGGCGATTTCGCGCAGGCCGAGACGCTGCTCGGCCAGCGGCTCGCAGCGCGCGGCGGTCGCAACCGCTTCGCCGCCCGCCGGCTCGGCCGCATCGCGTCGGGCCGCGCGGCGAGCGCGCGGCTCGGCGCGCTGCTGGTTGCAGCCAGCGAACCGGCGACGCATCACTGAACCGGCGGCGCCCAAGCCGCCGCGCTGACACGGAGGAACGGACCATGCAGCCAGACAGACGACGTTTCCTTGCCTTCGCAGCCTTCGCGGCCCTGTCGACAGGGTCCATGAGCGCACTCGGCGGCGAGATCAACGATGTCGATGGCCCGGCGATCAAGGGCTACGATCCGGTCGCCTACTTTACGGCCGGCAAGCCCGTCGCCGGCTCGGCGCAGTTCACGACGCTCTACAAGGGGGCGACCTTCCGCTTCGCCTCGGCCGCCAACCGAGACGCTTTTGTCGGCGCGCCGGAGAAATACGCGCCGCAATATGGCGGCTTCTGCGCCTATGGCGCGGCCGGCGGCTACAAGGCCGTGATCGACCCAGCAGCTTATACGATCACCGACGGCAAGCTCTATCTGAACTACAGCACCCGCGTTCAGCGAAGCTGGAACCAGGACCAGGCGGGCTACATCGCCAAGGCCGACAGGCAATGGCCGAGCGTCGCGAAGCAGGACAAGGTCAACCGTTGAGGCGGGCTTCGCTCGCGAGACGCAAGGCGCGGCTCACGGCAGGCTGACGAGCCGGGCCTCGGCGGCGTAGCTGCGCTCGCCACCCGCGACGATGCTGTCTGCGACCTCGCGGATGATCGCCGCCAGCGCCGCGAAATCGCGCCGGCGCGGCGAAGTCCTGCGCCAGACCAGTCCGATCGCGCGGCTGGGCTCAGGCTTGGCGAAGCGGAACAGCTTCACCGGCATGTCCGGCCGCCATTCCACGGCCAGCGCCATGGCCGGCATCAGGGTCGTGCCAAAACCGTTGGCGACCATCTGCATGATCGTCGACAGGCTGGACGCGCCATATTGCCGGCGCGATTCCAGCCGCGTCGTGCCGCAGACGCTGAGCGCCTGGTCGCGCAGGCAATGGCCCTCCTCGAGCAGCAGCAGATTGTCGCCCGAAAGGGCAGCCTGCGGCTCGAAGGCGCCGCCGCCGTCGCCATATGCCGGCACCACCAGCAGGAAGGGGTCGTCGAACAGCGCCAGCGTCTCCAGCCCCGCGCGTTCGACCGGCAGCGAGAGCAGCGCGACGTCGAGCCGGCCTTCGCTGAGATCCTCGACGAGCGTCGCTGTCTGCGTCTCGCGCAGGCGCAGCTCCAGCCCCGGATGGCGCTTCTGCAGCAGCGGCAGGGTGGCCGGCAGCAGATAGGGCGCGATCGAGGGGATCACGCCGAGATCGAGCGGCCCGCTGAGCAGGTTGGGCCGGTGCCTCGCATGGTCGACGAGGTCGTTGGCCTCGATCAGGATGCGGCGCGCCCGCTCGGCGACCTCGATACCCGTCTCGGTCAGGCCGATCGCGCCGCGCCGGCGCTCGACGAGTTGGCTGCCGAGCTGCAATTCCAGCTCCTGGATCTGCAGCGAGAGCGCCGGCTGGCTGATATGGCACTCCTCGGCCGCCTTGCCAAAATGGCGGTGCCGCGCCACGGCGGCGAAATAGCGGAGCTGCTTGAGGGTAATCATCGTGATTTGATAAACTTATCGAATGCGCGCGTAAACGGTATTGGACATCATCGTCACAAAGCGATGTTAGTTTCTCCAATTCCAGTTACCGCAGGGCGCGCGACGCGCCCGCGATCCAGCGGAGGCTCCCCATGTCGAAGATCATGACCACAACGGCCGGCGCGCCGATCCCCGACAACCAGAATTCGCTGACAGCCGGCGAGCGCGGCCCGGTTCTGCTGCAGGACTACCAGTTGCTGGAGAAACTCGCCCATCAGAACCGCGAGCGCATCCCCGAGCGCGCCGTCCACGCCAAGGGCTGGGGCGCGCATGGCACGCTGACCATCACCGGCGACATCACGAAATACACCAAGGCCAAGGTCTTCAGGCCCGGCTCGCAGACGCCGATGATCGCGCGCTTCTCGACCGTGGCCGGCGAGATGGGCGCCGCCGATGCCGAGCGCGACGTGCGCGGCTTCTCGCTGAAGTTCTACACCGAGGAGGGCAACTGGGACATGGTCGGCAACAACACGCCGGTCTTCTTCGTCCGCGACCCGGTCAAGTTCCCCGACTTCATCCACACCCAGAAGCGCCATCCCAAGACGAACCTGCGCTCGCCCACCGCGATGTGGGACTTCTGGTCGCTGAGCCCTGAAAGTCTGCATCAGGTCACCATCCTGATGTCGGATCGCGGCCTGCCGACGGATGTGCGCCACATCAACGGCTACGGCTCGCACACCTTCTCGCTCTGGAACGATTCAGGCGAGCGCTACTGGGTCAAGTTCCACTTCAAGACCATGCAGGGTCACAGGCACTGGACCAATGACGAGGCCGCCGTCGTCGTCGGCAAGACCCGCGAGTCGACGCAGGAAGATCTGTTCAACGCCATCGAGAAGGGCGAATTCCCGCGCTGGAAAATGCAGGTCCAGATCATGCCGGAGCTGGACGCCGAGAAGACGCCCTACAACCCTTTCGACCTGACCAAGGTCTGGCCGCATGCCGACTATCCGCTGATCGACGTGGGCATCGTCGAGCTCAACCGCAACGCCGAGAACTATTTCGCCGAGATCGAGAACGCGGCCTATTCGCCCTCCAACATCGTGCCGGGCATCGGCTTCTCGCCCGACAAGATGCTGCAGGCGCGGGTCTTCTCCTATGCCGACGCCCACCGCCACCGGCTCGGCACGCATTACGAGAACATACCCGTAAACCAGCCCAAAAGCCCGGTCGCGCATTATCACCGCGACGGCCAGATGAACACCTATGGCGGCATCCGCACCGGCAATCCGGACGTCTATTACGAGCCCAACTCCTTCGGCGGGCCGGTCGAGGCGCCCTCCGCCAAGGAGCCTCCGCTGCGCATCTCGGGCGATGCGGCGCGCTACAACCACCGCATCGGCAATGACGACTATTCCCAGCCGCGCGCGCTCTTCAACCTGTTCGACCAGGGTCAGAAGGACAGGCTTTGTGCAAACATAGCGGCCGCGATGGGTGGCATTCCGCGCGAGATCGAGGAGCGCCAGTTGGCGCATTTCGACAAGGTCCATCCCGACTACGGCAACGGCGTGCGCCGCGCGCTGGCCAAGGCCGACGGTCGCGAGCGCCCGGGCATCTCGGTGACGCCGGAGACGCCCCAGCAGGCCGCCGAATAAGGTCGGCTCTGCCCGAAACGAAAGAACCCGCCTGCTTCCGCAGGCGGGTTTTCTAGTTCAGAGCCCCCCACCGCCCTCATCCTGAGGAGCCGCAAAGCGGCGTCTCGAAGGATGCTCCAGATGCCTCCGGAGCTTGCTGGACGATCCTTCGAGACGCGAGCTTCGCTCGCTCCTCAGGATGAGGGCTGCGGGTGTCGCGACGACGCCGGCGCCGCCCGCTCAGGCACTGGCGACCCGCTGCATGAACTGGTGGACGGCCGTCTCCAGCTTCTCGGCCTTGTTCGCGAGCGTCTCGGTCGAGCCCAGCACGTCGCCCGCGACCTCGTGGGTGCGCGTTGCCGAATCCCGGATCGTCGAGGTCGTCTGGGCGAGATAGGCCGTTCCGGTCGCGACCTCGCCGATGCTGCGGCTGATGACATAGGTCATCTGGCCCTGCTCCTCGAGTGCGGCGGCGATGCCGACCGTGCGCTCGTCCATCTGCAGCATGCCGGCAGAGAGGCTGCGGATGTTGGTCACGGCCTGTGTCGTCGCCTGCTTGATCTCGGCGATCTGGGCGGCGATGTCCTGGGTGGCGATCGCGGTCTGGTGCGACAGCGTCTTGACCTCGGCGGCGACCACCGCGAAGCCCCGCCCGGCGTCGCCGGCGCGCGCCGCCTCGATGGTGGCGTTGAGCGCCAGCAGGTTGGTCTGCTCGGCGATGCCGCGGATCAGCGCGACGATGCCGTCGATCTTCCGGACCGAGAGATCGAGCTTGTCGACGGTGACGTTGGTCGCCTGCGTGTTGTCGTTCATTTCGGCGACGAGGGTCTGCGTCGTCACGAGCTGGCGGTCGATCGCGCCGATGGCCGAAGAGAGCTGCTCGGTCGCGGCGGCGACATCGGCGACGTTTCGGGATGACTCCTCCGAGGTGGCGGCGACCGCGATCACCTCGTCATTGGCCGTGTCGGCGATCGAGGCGAGTTCGCCCGCCGTCTGCTTGAGATGGCGGATCGAATCGAGCACGCCGTCCAGCGTATCGAGGAACTCGGTGTCGAAGGCGGTGATGATCTCCTGAAGCTGCTTGCGCCGCTCCGCCTCGCGCCGGGCGAGGTCGTCGGTGAGCGTCGCGGTTCGGCTCGCGGCCTCTGGCGCGGCCGCTGGCGGCAGTGCGACCGGCTTGCTGCCGGCTCTGCCGTTTGCAACGATCGCGGCGATGCCGATGAGCACCGTCGCCAGCGCGCTGCCCGTCAGGACGCCATGAAAGGGCGCGATGGCCGCAACCGCCGTGACTGTCGCGCAGGCCAGAGAAAGCCAGAGCAGAAGGATGGGCCCGGCAAAGGCGGCGCTTTTGCCGTCCTGGTCATGTGCCGGATTGGAAGCTGTCATGGCGTCTCGATGTCTCGTCGGCAGGCGAACGGGATGGACGTCGCATGACTGTCTCGACACCTGCCCCCAGATGGAAAGAGAAGCAGAACAGTCTGAACATTGCTTTAATCGTCGCTTCACCATGCTTTCCGCAGGACGGCTCGCTTCCGCCATCCAGTATGGCGGAAGCAAGACGTTCGTGAGGAGATCAGGCGACGGCGCGCATCCGGGGGGCCTGCTCGCCCATGGTCGCGAGTTCGATCTCGGCCTCCAGCCGCGCCGCCTTGATCCGGGCGACCGCGTCGGTGACGTTCTGGGCCGAATGCTTGGCCATCACCTGCATGCGGAAGCGGGCCGCGCCCTTGCCGACGGCGGGGTATTCGACGAGGTTGCAGAGCAGGCCGAGCTCCGGCAGACGGCGCGAGACGAGGCGGGCGAGCCCTTCAGTGCCCATCTTGACCGCCACGATCGCCGAGGGGTCGCCGTAGTATTCGAGGCCGGCCTCGGTGAGCTGGCGGCGCAGCTCCAGCACATTGGTCATCAGCTCGTTGCGCAGCACCTTGCCTTCGGGCGCCTCGATGATCTCGAAGGCCTTCAGCACGATCGCGGCGTTCACCGGCGACATCGCGTTCGAGAAGGTGGCCGGCGCCGAGTAGAAGCGCAGATACTCCTTGATGGCGCGGTCCTTGACCGCCACGAACCCGCCATTCGAGGCGAAGGTTTTTGAGAACGACCCCATCACGATATCGACCTTGCCGATCATGTTCTGGATGCCGATATGGCCGCGCCCGTCTTCGCCGAGCGCGCCGAGATCATGGGCGACATCGACCATCAGCGTGGCGTTGAACTCGTTGCAGAGCTCCTGCATCGCCGCCAGGTCCGGTGTGTCGGAGTCCATCGAGAACAGGCCTTCCGTCACCACCATGATGCCGTTCTCGGTGTCGGTGGCGCGGATCTTCTCCAGCCAGCGGCGGCAATGGGCCATGTCGAGATGGCGGAACTGGTAGATGTTGCGGGTGGCGGCGTTGGCGCCTTCCTGCAGGCAGGTATGCGACAGCGTGTCCATGACGATATGGTCGGACGATCGCACCAGACCCTTGATCACGCCGAAGCCAGCGCCCCAGCCGGTCGGGTAGAGCAGCGCGTCCTCCATGCCGAGGAATTCGGCGATCTTGCGCTCCAGCGCGACCGACGCCGTGGTGTTGCCGACCAGCGCGGGCGAGCCTGCGCTGTGGACGCCGTAGCGCTCGATCGCCTCCAGCGCGGTCGCCTTGATGACCGGGTTGGACGACATGCTGAGATAGTCCTGCGAGGCGAAGTTGACGCCCTGCATCGCGATGCCGCGGTCATCGGCGGCTGACACTTCGGTGCGCGGCCCGAAATCCGTGGCGCGCGAGAACGGCCAGACGCCGTTCTGCCGGCGCAAATTCTGCCATTTGAAGAAGCTGCCGACGCGGCGCTCGAGATCGTTGCCCGCCGGAACGCGGAAATCGCGCATGCTGCCCGTCAGGGCGTCAGCGGGAACCTCATTGTAGATCGTCTTCATCACCCGACACCCCAACCGAAACTGTTGATCTGCGATCTTGTTCGTCGCTGGGAGTGACCTTACGGGCCGTCATTTAAGATTGAGTTGAAAAGCCAAGTATTTCATTGTGTTAGCTGTAATTTAACGCTGTCGCGCCAAATGTGGTTACCGGGTGCTGACGATGTCGCCGCTCCGCCCGCGCCGACTCAACCCTGAGGATGGCGAGTCTGTTTCGCCTGTAGCCACTGCAACCGTGAATTGCATTACAGTTTGTTGACTCTCGGCGCGGTCTTTCCATCAGGCGAGACGAAGCCCATCGCGTGATCGTGTCGTAATGCGTCGCGCGCGGGCTCTCGCCCGGCCGCCGACTGTCCTATCCTGGTCGCCGGCTCATTCGCCGGTTTCGCATCGCCACTGCCGGCATCATTCAGACCAGAGGTCCGTCCATGACCATCAAAGCCTTCGTCTTCGACGCCTATGGCACGCTCTACGACGTGCAGTCGGTGGCCGGCGTCACCGACGCCGCCTTTCCCGGCCATGGCGACTACATCACACAGGCCTGGCGGATGAAGCAGCTCGAGTACACCTGGCTGCGCTCGCTGATGGGCGCCTATGAGGATTTCTGGTCGGTGACGCGGGCCTCGCTCGCCTACACGCTGAAGACGCTCGGATTTGAGGCCTCGCCCGAACTCTTCGAGAAGCTGGCCAACGCCTATAACAACCTGCAGCCCTATCCCGATGCGCGGGCCGCGCTCGAAGCGCTCTCGGCCTATGACCGCGCCATCCTGTCCAATGGCAGCCCGGCCATGCTCACCGCGCTCGTCGCTAATAGCGGCTTTGACGGGCTGCTGAAGGCCGTCCTCAGCGTCGACGCCAAGGGCGTCTTCAAGCCCGATCCGCGAAGCTACGAACTCGTGGAGGAGACCCTGGGCGTCGCCCGCGACGAGGTCGTCTTCGTCTCGTCCAACGGTTTCGACGTCGCGGGAGCCAAAGCCTTCGGCTTCAAGGTGGCCCGCATCGAGCGCGTCTCGCCGGCGGCACTCCGAGAGGAACTCGCCGCGCCGGGCACGATCGCGCCGAAGACGATGTTCAAGGCGCTGCGGATGCAGGCGGAGACGCTGGGTCAGGAGGCAGACTGGACGATCGCGTCGTTGGGGGAGCTGAAGGGGCTGGCCGCGGAGGCGCGCGCGTGAGCGCGCAGCGAGGCGTCACCAGAATTGGAGTTGGCGCTCAAGGGCTTCGCGCCAGGTCGTTTTTGAATGCTCTCGCCGATTTGCTGTCCCAAGAGCATATCAGATCAACGGGCCAGTGCCCGTCGCTCGGCCCCGCTCCTTGCGTTCACGCTCCTCAAGCACCTCGCGCCACATTTCATAGGTCCAGGCAACCATCTGCTCCAGTTCTTCGCGGGGATACAGTTCAACACCTTCTTCCGTATGAAGCCTGACTGCACGCCGATCCTCCGACAGGTCGCCAAACTGCGCGATGGTCAGTCGCACCTCGGCAAAATCCTCGTCAGCAGCCCGGATGCGCTCGTGCATCATTGAGAATGCAAACCTGCGACCCTCAACGGTAAGCCCTCTGGTGCCGCGCGGATCGATGAACAGTGCGCTGGCCTGCTCGTCGATGGCGAGAATCATTGGCAGCCAGAAAGTGACTTTCTGTCCCATGCCCATCGACAGCGGAAAGAACTCATCATGCCTACGACCGAACACACGACCAGAGCCCGCAAAATCATGGAGGCCAAGTGCAACGCGCCGGTTGTAGGTGAACTCCTCGTCTGACCTGCTACGCTTGCGCAATTCGGTCTCGATAACAGCCCAAGGCGTGGGCTCAGCTAAACCGAAATCTAATTCCGGCTGGATATTGAAGATGTCGGAAAAGCAGCAGCGAACGGGCTTATAAGAGAAGGTCGAATAGCCGACCTTCATCTGCTCCAAGCTCTTGCGCTTCATGTCATCGCGCTGGGGAGCGATGCGCGCAAGGTCAATGTCAGGCAAAGGGCGTATCGTCACTGGGTGGCTCTCCTGCGCGAGGATCGGTGTCGACCGCCACCTTATGGTGCCGGAATCGGTCCATAATCACATCGTCTGGTATCTGCATCCCAAAAGCAACGTCTGTTCGTGCTTTGTCCACAACGGCCGACCATGGTGAGTCTTTTGCGTGCGACAAATCAACAAGCCTTCCCGGCGGTAGGCGTCCGTATGACCTCATCACGTCAGATACAAGGTCGATGACTTCAAAGTCCGTTGGCTTCGGTAGCTCACGCGGCTTGCCGGTGAGGGGATCTTTCGCCACCGCGCGAGTAATGATCGGCGCGGAGCCTGACGGCTTGAAAGCGCGATAGACGGCGGGATGCACAGGCCCATACTGCCAAGCCTCGAAGTAGCCCGATACAAGCGGTCGTTTCGTCTTGGTCAGATGTATGCCGTGGGCGAAATAGAGCAGTTTCTGAAGGGCGAGGTTTGTGATCTTCCAGCCGCGCCGATCCGCCTCGTCTAGCAGGAGGTTTGCGATTGCCCTCGGATCATATGGCCCGCTCATCGCCCCATGCCTGTCGTCCAGCAATTTTTGAGTAGTGATGCCTCGCGGTGCCGTGATCGAGCGAACGAGAGGCTGGTGCCGCTTGAGGGATTCGAACCCCCGACCCCCTCATTACGAATGAGGTGCTCTACCAGCTGAGCTAAAGCGGCGACGCGGGCAGGCTCTATCAGCCCGGTCGGTTGTTGGCAAGGATTCCCGGCAAGGCCGACGCGGGTTTACCCCGGCCTTCTTACGATTTCCTGAGCTTTTCGGTTTCCGGCTTTTCCTGCCCCAGGGCCACGATGCCGCGCCGGATTGCGCGCGTGCGGGTGAAGTGCCTGTGCAGCGTCTCGCCGTCGCCATAGCGGATGGCGCGGGTCAGCAGCGACAGATCCTCGCTGAAGCGGCCGAGCATCTCCAGCACCGCGTCCTTGTTGTGCAGGAAGACGTCGCGCCACATCGTCGGGTCGCTGGCCGCGATGCGGGTGAAGTCGCGAAAGCCGCCGGCCGAGAATTTTATCACCTCCGACTGCGTCACCGCCGCCAGATCCTCGGCCGTGCCGACGATGGTGTAGGCGATCAGATGCGGCAGATGGCTGGTGATGCCGAGCACGAGGTCGTGGTGCTGCGGCGTCATCACCTCGACGATCGCGCCCATGCCCTCCCAGAGCAGGCGCGTGCGCGTGACGGCGCTCTCGTCGGCCCCGTCCGGTGGGGTCAGGATGCACCAGCGGTCGAGGAACAGGCTGGAGAAGCCGGCATCGGGGCCGGAGTTCTCGGTGCCCGCGACGGGATGGGCCGGAATGAAATGCACGCCCTCCGGAAGGTGCGGCGTCACCGCCTCGACCACGGCGTTCTTGACCGAGCCGACATCCGACAGGATCGCGCCCGGCTTCAAATGGCCTGCGATCTCGGCCGCGACCGTCCCGCAGGCCCCCACAGGCACGCACAGGATGATGTGGTCGGCGTCGCGCGCGGCCTCGGCTGCGGTCTCGGCGATCCTGTGGCCGAGCCCGAGTTCGCGGGCGCGTTGGCGCACGGCCTCGTCGCGGTCGGCCAGCACGATCTCGCCGGCGAGGTTGAAGGCTTTTGCGGCATGGGCGATCGAGGACCCGATCAGCCCGATGCCGATGATCGCGAGCCGCCCGAAGACGGGTTGTTCGCGGCGCGTCGCAAAACTGTCGGCAGGATTTGCGGCAGGCGTCGTCATGGCGCGGCTTTCAGGAAATCTGCCAGAGCCGCGACGACGAGGCGGTTGGCCTCCTCGCTGCCGATCGTCATGCGCAGCGCGCTCGGCAGGCCATAGGCCCCGACGCCGCGCAGGATCAGCCCGCGTTGGGTCAGGAAGGCATCGGCCTCCTTCGCGGTGCGGCCCGGCGTCTGCGGGAAATGGATCAGCACGAAATTGCCGACCGAGGGCGTCACGCTCAGGCCGAGCTTTTCCAGCTCCGCCGTCGTCCAGGCGAGCCAGCGGTCATTGTGCTCGATCGCGCTCGCGACATGCGCCTCGTCGGCGATGGCGGCGGCTCCGGCCTCGATCGCCGCGCCGTTGACGTTGAACGGCCCCCGGATGCGGTTCAGCGCATCGACGAGATGGGCCGGCCCGTAAAGCCAGCCGAGCCGCAGATTGGCCAGCCCGTAGATTTTCGAGAAGGTCCGCGTCATCACGACATTGTCGCAGGTCGCGACCAGTTCTAGCCCAGACGCATAATCGTTGCGGCGGACATACTCCGCATAGGCCGCGTCGAGCACGAGCAGAACCTGCGGCGGCAGGCCGGCCTGCAGCCGCTTGACCTCGTCGAAGGGGATGTAGGTGCCGGTCGGGTTGTTGGGATTGGCGAGGAAGACGATCTTCGTCTTCGGCGTCACCGCGCTGAGGATCGCGTCGATATCCGCGGTGAAGTTCCTCTCCGGAACGACGACCGGTTTGCCGCCGGCCGCCATGATCGCGATCCGGTAGACCAGAAAGCCGTGCTCGGTGAAGACGCCCTCGTCGCCGGGGCCGAGATAGGCCTTGGTGATCAGTTCGAGCAGTTCGTCCGAACCGTTGCCGCAGATGATGCGGCCGGCGTCGAGCCCGTAGCGGCCGGCGATCGCCTCGCGCAGCCTGGTCGATGACCCGTCCGGATAAAGTTCGAGCTTGCTCGCAAGACCGTTGAAGGCCGCGACCGCCTTGGGGCTGGGGCCGAGCGGCGTCTCGTTGGAGGAGAGCTTGTGCAGCTTCACGCCTGCGGGCGCGGCGGATTTGCCGGGCACATAGGCCTCGATGTCGAGCACGCCGGGGCGGGGCAGGGGGCGCTGGGGTTGGCGGGAGGCTGCGGTGCTCATCGTTTCGGCTTTCGGTTTCGTTTCCCGCCGCCGTCATCCCGGACGCAGCGAAGCGGAACTCCGGGATCCATCATAGAGTTCAGTCGGCGCCCTATGATGGATCCCGGAGCGGCGCGGCTACGCCGCTTGTCCGGGATGATGGTGGTGTTTCAGGAGCAATACATCATCTGATTCACGAACGGACGGATTTGACGGAAAAACGCGCGGCATGGCTGCCGATCTCGGAGAAGTCGCTGAGGCCCGCCGGCTCCAGCGCCTTGCGGATAGCGCTCTGGTCCGCCTCGCCCGACGCCGCGACCAGAAGGGAGAGATGCGAGCCGTCCGCCGCGCTGGCCGAGACCTCGGCGAGATGCTGGGCGAGGCCGGCGCGCAGATTGTCCGACCAGCGCTCGACCCGGGCCGCATAAAGCACGATCTCGCGCACGGCCGCATCCGCCAGCGGCTTGGCGATGCAGTAGACCGGCGTCCCTGCCGGGTGGTCCGGCCGCTCGATGAAGGGCAGGCGGGCGATGATCTTGGGGGTGTCGGGGCCGATCAGCTCGCGCCACCAGATGCCTGCGCTGGCGCCCTGGTCCATCCGGAAGATGCCGAGATCGCCGGCCGAATCCGCCACCGCGCGGATAACGGCGCGGGCGTCCTCATGCGTGACGAAGGGCACGGTGAAGCCGAAATGGAAGCGGGCGGAATCGCGCATCGCCGCGTCGCCGCCCGACACGTCGGCATGGACGGCATAGTTCGCCTGCACATAGGTGAAGGTCGCGATGATGATGCGCCAGATGCCCTCGATCGTGTCGAGCGGCAGCAGACCTTCATGGCGCAGGGCGAGCCGCTTCATCATGTCGGCCTCGCGGCCGGGCCGAAAGGCCGAGCCCGACACCTGCGTCTTCTTGACCGCGATCAGCGTCTCGATGATCGAGGACCGCTCCATCAGCAGCGCATGCATCTGGCTGTCGATGCGGTCGATCCCGGCGCGCAGATCGGCGAGGGTGGTGGGTTGGGCTTGGGTCATGGGCGGTCTCGGACAATCGCGTTGTCCTAAAGCAATCGCCATGACCGGGGAAAGCGGTTTTGCGACTTTTCGCCTGATCAGCCGCTGGCCTGCATGCGTCGAGCGGGAGGAGCGCCATTCTCCAGTTGATACGGCCGCACGAGCTGTTCTGCCGGGATGCGCCAGGCCGTGCTGATCTGATGGACCATCGGCAAGGTCAGCGCCCGTCGGCGGGCGAGGATTTCCGAGGCACGGGAGCGGGAGCCCAGCACGGCGGCCAGATCGGCCTGACTATGGCCTTCTTCCTCCATTGTGACGCGGATGAGCTCGACCGGGTCGAGATCCGGCAGTCCTGGCCTGTCGCGATCGAAGGCATCGACCAGCGTGGCCAGCACGTCGAGCCGGTCGCCGTCCGCACTGCCGGGCTCAGCGCCCCACAACCTGTCGATCTCCTCAAGCGCGGCGCGATAATCGTTTACGCTGCGGATCGGCCCGATCATCATCATGTCCTCCTAGAACTGGCTGACCGTGAGGGCGTCGATACGGTCATATTCCGCATGCGTCCCGATGAATTTCACGAACGCGATGCCGCGCCCGAGATCGAAGGATGCGATCAGCCTGTATTTGCCACCGCCGATCTCAAAGCGGATTCGCTCGTCGTTCAAAGCCTTGCAACCCGAAAAGCTCAACGTGGCGTCGCTCAGGCCCTGCCACTTGGCGGCGCGGATCGCCAGTTCCCAGCGACGCAGCGCAGGCCCTGAATCCGGATGCCGCCGCGCGAAATCCAGAAGAGTCGATCGCGCGATCAGCCGCATGATTGAGCATATGACAGTTCCCATTTGGGAACAAGGCGGGATGTGTCCTTTCGAGCGTCGGCGTTGACAGGCGCGCGCACAGACGGCATCGATCAGGTTCGATTTTCCGAACAAGCCGACCGGCAAGACAAATCGTTGCTGTCAAAGCGGACGTGATGAGCGATCTCTCCCTGAGCCTGGCCGATCCGCTGAAGGAGGCCAACGAGCCCTCCAGCCATGTCGCGCGCTTCGGGCGGGAGACGCCGCTGGCGATGGATTGCGGCGTCAGGCTCGACCACTGGCAGATCGCCTACCAGACCTACGGCGAACTGAACGCCGAACGCTCGAACGCTGTCCTCGTCTGCCATGCCCTGACCGGCGACCAGCATGTCGCGAGCCGCAACCCGATCACCGGCAAGGGCGGCTGGTGGACGGCGATGATCGGGCCGGGCAAGCCGATCGACACCGATCGCTTCTTTGTGATCTGCGCCAATGTCATCGGTGGCTGCACCGGAACGACAGGGCCGGCCTCGACCAACCCGGAGACGGCTAAGCCCTGGGGCCTCGCCTTTCCGATGGTGACGATCCGCGACATGGTGCGCGCACAGGCGCTGTTGCTCGACGCGCTTGGCATCGAGAGCCTGTTCGCCGTCGTCGGCGGCTCCATGGGCGGCATGCAGGTGTTGCAATGGGCGGCGAGTTATCCGCAGCGCGTCTTCGCGGCGCTGCCGCTGGCGACCGGAGCCAAGCATTCGGCCCAGAACATTGCCTTCCACGAGGTCGGCCGCCAGGCCGTGATGGCCGATCCCGACTGGCGCGGCGGGCGCTATCTCGAGGAGGGCACGCGACCCTCCAAGGGCCTGTCGGTCGCCCGCATGGGCGCGCACATCACCTATCTCTCGGAGCCGGCGCTGCATCGCAAATTCGGCCGCAAGCTGCAGGACCGCGAGGCGCCGACCTTCTCCTTCGATGCGGACTTTCAGGTCGAGAGCTATCTGCGCCATCAGGGCGTGAGTTTCGTCGAGCGCTTCGACGCCAATTCCTATCTCTACGTCACCCGCGCCATGGATTACTTCGACCTCGCCGCCGACCATGACGGCGTGCTGGCCAAGGCTTTCGCCGGCACGAAGACGCGCTTCTGCGTCGCCTCCTTCACCTCCGACTGGCTGTTCCCGACCTCGGATTCGCGCGCCATCGTGCATGCGCTGAACGCGGCGGGCGCATCCGTGTCATTCGTCGAGCTCGAAAGCGACAAGGGCCATGACGCGTTCCTGCTGGAGGAGCCGAACCTCTTCGCGACGACCCGCGGCTTCATCGGCGCGGCGGCGCGGGCGCGGAGGATCTGATGGTGAGCGCCACCCCTTGTCATTCCGGGGATTCGCGCAGCGAAGAACCCGGAACCCACGAACGGGCGAGCCGGATCGGCCGGGTTTCCCTTCCTGCCGAGCCCAGTCGTGGGTTCCGGGTTCGGCCCTTTGGGCCGCCCCGGAATGACAGAGGGGACAGGTCGTGACGACGATCGACCACCACACCTCCCGCATCGACCTCAAGCTCGTCGCCGAGATGGTGACGCCGGGCTCGCGCGTGCTCGATGTCGGCTGCGGCGACGGCGAATTGCTGGCGCTGCTGGCCGAGACCCGCAATGTCGATGCGCGCGGCATCGAGCTCTCGCGCGAGGGCGTCGCCGGCTGCGTCGCGCGCGGGCTGTCGGTCATCCAGGGCGACGCCGACACCGATCTTGCCGACTATCCCGATGACAGCTTCGACTATGTCATCCTGTCCCAGACCATCCAGGCGACGCGCAATCCCCGGCTCGTGCTGGAGCACATGCTCCGGATCGGCCGGCGCGCCATCGTCTCCTTCCCGAATTTCGGGCATTGGCGCATGCGTTCCCAGGTCTTCTTCAAGGGGCGCATGCCGGTGACGGATTCGCTGCCCTATGACTGGTGGGACACGCCCAACATCCATTTCTGCACGATCCGCGACTTCGTCGCGCTCTGCGACGCGGTCGGCGCGGAACGGGAGCGCGCGGTGGCGCTCAACGCGGCCGGCGGCCGGGTGGGCGTCGTCGCGCCCTGGTGGCTGTGGAACCTCTTTGGCGCGCAGGCGGTGTTCCTGCTGAAGCGGGGCGCTCCTTCTCCCCTCGGGGGAGAAGGTGGCAGCGCGCAGCGCTGACGGATGAGGGCCGCGCTAAAGCGCGGACGCTCGCCTCGATTCCGCTCACCCGGTCTGCCCTCATCCGACCCTGCTGCGCAGGGCCACCTTCTCCCCCAAGGGGAGAAGGAAAGCATCGCTCAGTTCAGCGCCACGCCCGCCGGACGCTTCTCCTTCACGGCCGCGACATCGCCCAGCATTAGGCTCGACGGGCCGACCGTGACCGGCACGGTCTCGCCATCGCCGATCTTGCCGGCCAGCAGGAGTTCGGCCAGCGGGTCCTGCACCGATTTCTGGATCACGCGCTTGAGCGGGCGAGCGCCATAGGCCGGGTCGTAGCCCTTCGCGGCGAGCCACTCGCGCGCGGCGTCGGACAGCTCCAGCACGATCTTGCGGTCGGCCAGAAGTCGCGCCAGCCGCACCATCTGGATATCGACGATCGCGCCCATATCGGCCCGCTGCAAACGGTGGAACAGGATGATGTCGTCGACCCGGTTGATGAACTCCGGGCGAAAGGCCTGCCGCACCACGCCCATCACCTCGTCGCGGACCTCATCGGAATCCTGCCCCTCGGGCTGGTTCACCAGATATTCGGAGCCGAGATTCGAGGTCATGATGATCAGCACGTTGCGGAAATCGACCGTGCGGCCCTGACCGTCGGTCAGCCGCCCGTCGTCGAGCACCTGCAGCAGCACGTTGAAGACATCCGGATGCGCCTTCTCGATCTCGTCGAACAGCACGACCTGATAGGGCCGGCGCCGAACGGCCTCGGTCAGCGCACCGCCCTCCTCATAGCCGACATAGCCGGGAGGCGCGCCGATCAGCCGGGCGACCGAGTGCTTCTCCATGTATTCAGACATGTCGAGGCGCACCATCGCGGTCTCGTCGTCGAACATGAAGGCCGCCAGCGCCTTGGTCAGTTCGGTCTTGCCGACGCCGGTGGGGCCGAGGAACATGAACGAGCCGATCGGACGGTTCGGGTCCTGCAAACCCGCGCGGGCGCGCCGGACCGCCGTCGAGACGGCTTCCACCGCCTCGCGCTGGCCGACGACGCGGGCGGCAAGCGTATCCTCCATCTTCAGGAGCTTGTCCTTCTCGCCCTGCAGCATCCGGTCGACCGGCACGCCGGTCCAGCGGCTGACGACCTGCGCGACATGGTCTGGCGTCACCGCCTCCTCGACCATGCCCGACGATTCGCCGATGGCCTCGATCTCGGCCAGCGTCTTCTCGAGCTGCGGGATCTCGCCATAGGCGAGTTCGCCCGCGCGCTGGTATTCGCCCTTGCGCTGCGCCTGCGCCAGTTCGGTGCGGGCGTTGTCGAGCCTGGTCTTGATCTCGGCGGCCGCGCCGAGCTTGTCCTTCTCGGCCTTCCAGCGCGCGGTGATCGCGGCGGAGCGCGTTTCGAGATCGGCGAGCTCGGATTCCAGCCGCTTGAGCCGTTCCTTCGAGCCGGAATCGCTCTCCTTCTTCAGCGCCTCCTGCTCGATCTTCAGCCGCACGATCTCGCGGTCGATCGAATCGAGTTCTTCCGGCTTGGAATCGACCTGCATGCGCAGTCGCGCCGAGGCCTCGTCGATCAGGTCGATCGCCTTGTCGGGCAGGAAGCGGTCGGTGATGTAGCGGTTCGACAGGGTCGTCGCAGAAACCAGCGCCGAATCCGTGATGCGGACGCGGTGGTGCTGCTCGTATTTCTCCTTCAGGCCGCGCAGGATCGAGATCGTGTCCTCGACCGAGGGCTCGGCCACGAAGACCGGCTGGAAGCGCCGGGCGAGCGCCGCGTCCTTCTCGACATACTTCCGGTACTCGTCGAGCGTGGTCGCGCCGATGCAGTGCAGGTCGCCGCGCGCCAGCGCTGGCTTGAGCAGGTTCGAGGCGTCCATCGCTCCGTCGGTTTTCCCCGCGCCGACCAGCGTGTGCATCTCGTCGATGAACAGGATCACGCCGCCATCCGCCGCTGAAACCTCGTTCAGCACGGCCTTCAGCCGCTCCTCGAACTCGCCGCGATATTTCGCGCCCGCAATCAGCGAGCCCATGTCGAGCGCCAGAAGCTCCTTGTCCTTCAGGCTTTCCGGCACGTCGCCATTGACGATGCGAAGCGCCAGCCCTTCCGCGATCGCGGTCTTGCCGACGCCGGGCTCGCCGATCAGCACGGGGTTGTTCTTGGTCCGGCGCGACAGAACCTGGATGGTGCGACGGATCTCCTCGTCGCGGCCGATGACCGGGTCGAGCTTGCCGTCGCGAGCCGCCGCCGTCAGGTCGCGGGCGTATTTCTTCAGCGCGTCATAGGCCTGTTCGGCCGAGGCCGAATCGGCGGTGCGGCCCTTGCGGATCGCCTCGATCGCGGTGTTGAGCGACTGCGGATTGACGCCGGATTTGGCGAGCGCCTTGCCGGCTTCGGTCTCCTTCTCGATCGCCAGCGCGAGCAGGAGCCGCTCGACCGTGACGAAGGAATCGCCCGCCTTCTCTGCGGCCTTTTCGGCCGTGGCGAAGACGCGCGCGAGGCCCGGCGTCAGATTGGGGCCGGACGCCCCGCTGCCGGACACCTTGGGAAGCCGCGCGAGCGCAGCGTCTGTGAGTTGCAGCGCCAGCTTGGCCTGCCCTCCGGCGCGGTCGATCAGGCCCGCCGCCATGCCTTCGCTGTCGTCGAGCAGCGCCTTGAGCAGATGTTCGGCTGTGAACTGCTGGTGGCCTTCGCGCAGCGCGATCGTCTGCGCCGCCTGCATGAAGCCCTTGGCCCTGTCGGTGTATTTCTCGATGTTCATGGTCTTTGCACTCCGCCCGCCGGTGCGCCCCGTGGCGACGCTGGTCCGGCTGCCTTTCGTCAGAATAGGGCTCCCGGAGGACGCCCTTCGTAGCGAGAGATAGGTGTGGCATCCGCGCAACGGAAGGGGATGAAGCCTATGATTTGAGCCAGCGGCTAAGCGCGCGCTGCATTGGCTCGCCATGTCCTGATGCAGGAGATCAGCTCATCGATTGGCAATTTTTGAATGTCCCGGTCCGAGAAACCGCGAGCAATCAGGTCATCGTAGTTGGCAGCCATGAAATCATTGAAGCGGCCCAGATTTGGCTCGGACCGGGAGCGTGGAGATTGGTTTGGCTGTTGAGCCAGTTACGAACTTCGCCGACAAGGGTGACAGGTTCGTTGCCATGAACCGCAATGTCGGAATTGGATAGATCGGACAGAGCGGCCTGGTAGCGATATCGCTCGGCTTCAAGAATCAGGCAGCGCTTCTGCGCCCATTGGCCGCCACGGAAACGTCGGCAGCCGACATCAAGTCCCAGCTCGAAAGGCATATTGAGCCGAAAGAAGTCACCGGCTTTTTCAGCCCTTAAGCGAGACAGATCATGAATGGCAAATTTCGATTCTTCAATCAGTTCAATGATCTTTTCAATGCGGGACTCGCCTGAATCCAAACGCTCCAGTGCGATGCGTGGCTCAAAACCCAAGTCCAAGATGCAGAACAAAAGAGGTTTTAAAAGCGGAAGGTACGCATCATCGAACGGACAATTAACAAAGACATTCTTCTCGAACGGCATTGGCCTCGTTCAACGTTTGTCACGCGGCGGAAAGGGATCCCGCCCATAGCTATTCTTCTCGCGGATCGTTCCATCGCGCCGATGCACGTAGAGTTCGGCCTGCTCTCGTCTGGCGATGTCGCGGCCATACTGGATGGCTTCGGCCTGCGAATCGAATGTCCGCGAGGCGCGTGCCGCGCCGGACTGCCTCACACTCCAGCCCCCACTTGGGCTGGAGACGACATGTCGGCTTCGTTTCGTCACATTGGTCTCCCGCTTGCCCAGCGCCTCTTCAGCAAGCTGCGTGTTCGGCCCTCAACCCGCAAGTGGCCGTGTCCGGCAGGTGGGGTGGAATTGACGGTGCCTGAATCCAGAAGCAGCATCATGTCATGACGGGGACGAAACGGCAGCAGTCGATCCGCAAGGCGCTTCGTGCGCTCGCGCCCGGCATCCCGCTGTCGGATGCCGAGGCGGTGGTGACGCTGGCCGAGCGCCGTCACATGAAGGACCTTCCCCCTTCGACCGCGCTCTGGCTCGCGCTCGGCAGCCATGTCCGCCACGTTCACACCGATTACGAGCAGTTGCTCGCCGATGGCTACGAGCGCGAAGCGGCGCGCTTCTTCATCGCGGACGAGACCGACGACGTGCTCGCCGGCTGGGGCTGCCAGCGTTCGGTCGCGGAATTCGTCGAGGAGGCGGAAGAGGAGGCGATCAGGGTGCGCGTGCCCAGGCGGTGATGGAAACGATGCAAGGTTTTGATCTGATTTCGACGCTGCGGCCAGATACCTTGCTTCCAACACGCCGTTAAACTGCGGCGTCATCCCGGGCAAGCGAAGCGCAGACCCGGGATCCATCGTAAGGCGTTGTCGTGCTTTACGATGGATCCCGGATCGGCGCGGCTTCGCCGCTTTTCCGGGAGGATGGTGTCGTTTGGTCGGCCTGTCGAAATCTCTGAACGAAAGTCGTTACGTCATGCGCATCGCCTCGCTCTATCGCTACCCGGTCAAGGGTCTCTCGCCCGAGCGCCTGCCGGGCGCCGTTCTGGAGACGGACGGCTATTTCCCCGGTGACAGGCTCTTCGCCATCGAGAACGGCCCGTCGGGCTTCGATCCCGCCGATCCGCAGCACCAGCCCAAAATCAAGTTCCTGATGCTGATGCGCCACGAGATGCTGGCGCGGCTGCGCACACGTTTCGACGATGACAGCGGCGATCTCGTCATCGCCTATGAGGGGGGCGAGGTTTTGCGCGCCAGCACGCGCACAGCCGAGGGCAGGGGGCTGATTGCGGCCTTCTTCGAGGGCTTCATGCCCGAGGAACTGCGCGGCAAGCCGCGCCTGCTGACCGCGCCGGGCGGCTTCCGCTTCACCGATTCGCGCTCGGGCTATGTCTCGATCATCAATCTCGCCAGCGTCGCCGATCTGGAGGGTCGCATCGGGGCGCCTCTCGACCCCCTGCGCTTCCGTGGCAACATCATGGTCGAGGGGCTGGCGCCCTGGGCCGAGTTCGATCTCGTCGGCCAGGAGTTGAAGGCCCCGTCCGGCCTGCGGCTCAAGGTCACCAAGCGGATCGACCGCTGCGCCGCCACCAATGTCGATCCGGTCACCGGCATCCGCGACCTGCAGATCCCGAAGGCCCTGATGAGCGGCTATGGCCACATCGATTGCGGGGTCTATTGCGAGATCGTCACCGGGGGCCGCGTGGCCGAAGGCGAGCGGCTGACGGTCGGGGCTGGCGAGGCTCCGCAACGCGCGGGTCTCGGCATCGCCTGAACGAAAAAGGGGACCTTCGCGGGTCCCCTTTTCATATCATCGCTGCAGGCGCGGCGGCCGGCTTACTCGACGGCGTTGTCGGCATCAGAGCCGAGCGCATCCATCACCTCTCGCGGCGAGCGGCGGCGGCGCGGCCGCTTGGGGGCGTCGCCGGTTCCGGCATCGTCGGGCTCGGCGGCAGACGCCGCGACCGGAGCCTCGTCGGACACCGAGATCGGAACCCTGACCGGCGTGGTTAGGAACGAGGGCAGCGCGGCAGCGACGTCGCCATCGCTGTCGGCGGCATCGGGCTCGCGGCGTGGGCGGCGCTCAGGCCGTGGGCCGCGCTCGGGCCGCTCGCTGCGCTCGGGCCGGTCCGGACGCTCGAACTGCGGTTCGGGCGCGCGCGGCGGCATCACGGCGTCGGGCTGGTCGGACGGAACCGGGATGTCGGAGCGCGGCGCATCGGGACGCGGCGCGTAGCCACCCTGGCCGCCCTCGTTGCGGTCGAAGCGGGGGCGATCCTGCCTGTCGTTACGGTCGAAGCGGCGCTGGCCGTTCCGGTCGTTGCCTTGGCGATCGTTATTCTGGCGATCATTGCCCTGCCGGTCGCCATTGTTGCGATCCTGCTGGTTGCGATCGTTGTTGCGGTTGGGCCGGTCGAAACGCTGGCCGTTGCCGCCCTGGCCGTCGGCCTGGCCGCCCTCCTGCCGGTGGGCGCCATTGCCGTTGTACCCATTGGCGTTGTAGTTGCCCTGGCCGCTATCGTTGTTGCGGATCTCGGGCTGCGGGCCGGCGCCGGGCTGGAAGTCCTGGCCGTCCTCGTCGCCTTCGTCGCCCTCCTCGTCATTGGTCTCGACGAAGCCGCGATTGGGCGGGAAGCTGTGGCCGAACTGCTGGGCCATCTGCTCCTGCGCCGCCAGCAGGATGCGGTAATAGTGCTCCGCATGCTGGAAATAGTTTTCCGCCGCCACCGGATCGCCCGACGACTGGGCATCGCGCGCCAGTTGCAGATATTTCTCGGCGACATGCTGCGCGGTGCCGCGGACCTTTACGTCGGGACCGTTGGACTCATAGCTCCGCTGCAGCGGATTTGGCGCCTTGCGGTTGCCGTTGTTGCCATTGTTGTTGCTGTTATTATTGTTGTTACGGCCGCGCATACGCCGGTTCTGACCTGGTCTCATTCGCGTCTGTCTTTTCGAAGCAACCGTTGCGGCGTCATGCGCGTTCCGACGCATGGCGGGTTGCGACGCCATGCCGGGCTGAGTTGACCTGAAGGGGCGATGTGCCGTCTCTGGCCGTCACGCGCTCTTTTCCAAACCGGAGCGATGTCCGCTCCAAGGGCCGACGAGCGTCAAGGCGCTCTCGGATGTCCAAACTGGCCGTGTCAAATTCCGTCTATCTGCGGACATGTCCGGAGGCATCGCTTGGCCGTCGGGGCTTGTCCCAAGGGCTCGGCGCTGACGACACCAGCTTCGGTTTGAAAGAGTCATAGCGGTTTTCGGCCCGGCATCCAAGCAAAATCGCACAAATGCCTGTGCGTATCGTCAGGTCGTGAACAGGAGCGCGCGCTCATGCCCGCCCAGATCGCGCCGTGAACCGGCGAATCGCAAGCCCGCCGCGCTCATCAGCGCCGTGACGTCGGGCCCCTGCCCTGCGCCGATCTCCAGAACCGCGACCCCGCCCGGTGCGAGGGCATCCGGCAGGCTTGCGGCCAGCGCCCGGTAGCAGGCGAGCCCGTCACCGCCGCCATCGAGCGCGAGCGGCGGATCATGCTCGCGCACGGCCGCAGACAGCGTCGCGATCACGGCGGTTGGAATGTAGGGCGGGTTCGAGACGATCAGGTCGAAGCGCTCAGACAGGCCGCGCGTCCACTCGCCCTGTTGGATCACAGCCCGCTGCGCGACGCCGTTCAGGGCTGCGTTGCCTCGCGCCATGGCGCAGGCGTCCTCGGACAGATCGACGCCGATGCCATGCGCCGCACGGAATTCCGACAAAAGCGCGATCAGCAGGCAGCCGGTGCCGGTGCCGAGGTCGAGGATCGCGAGCGGCTCGTCGCGGCGGTGCTTCAAGGCGGCGAGCGCGGCCTCGACCAGCGTCTCGCTGTCGGGACGCGGCTCCAGCGTCGCCGGCGAGAGCCGGAACGGCAGGCCCCAGAACTCTCGTTCGCCAAGAATGCGCCAGACCGGTTCGCCTGCCAGCCGCCGGGCGGCGTATGCATCGAGCTTGTCCCGGGCGGCCGAATCGAAAGGCGCACGCTGGTCGATGCTCGCCGCATCGAGGCCGAGCGCACCTTCCATCAGGATGCGCGCGTCGAGCGCTGCATCCTCGTAGCCAGCGGCAAGCAGCCGCGCGGTGAGCGATCTCCGCGCGGCCGCGATGGTCGGCGGTTCGCCCGTCAGTTGCCCTGCATCTTTTCGTTGATGCAGAAGGTCATCTTCTGGCGGATCGCGGCGCGGCCCTCGCGCGAGCCGCGCATCTCGCTCTGGCAGGCCCGGCGCGCCTGCGACTGCGTCATCGCCTTGTTGAGCATCGCCGGCTCGCCCGAGGTGGCGCGACGCAGCGCGCGCTCCTGGGCCTGCGCCGGAGCCGTCGAGGCCAGCGCCATCATCGAAGCCAGCGCCAACCCCGCCGTGATCTTGCCTGCTGTGAACATGGTCATGAGCGTCTCCCGCCATCTGTGTGTTCGATGGGGGATCAACGCTCCGGGGGGCAGGAGGTTTCATCGCGTCACGCGGCGTTCGTGTCGGCGAGCAGGGCGGCCTGGTGCTCGGCCGTCAGCGCATCAATGATCTCGTCCAGCACCAGCCCCTGCATCATCTCGTCGAGCTTGTAGAGCGTCAGGTTGATGCGGTGGTCGGTGACGCGCCCCTGCGGAAAGTTGTAGGTGCGGATGCGCTCGGAGCGGTCGCCGGAGCCGATCTGGGAGCGCCGGTCGGCGGCGCGCTCGGCATCGGCCTTTGTCCGCTCCATGTCGTAGAGCCTGGCCCGAAGTAGCTCATAGGCGCGGGCCTTGTTCTTGTGCTGCGAGCGCTCGTCCTGCACCACGATGGCGAGACCGGTCGGCAGATGCGTCAGCCGCACCGCCGATTCAGTCTTGTTGACGTGCTGGCCGCCCGCGCCGCCAGCCCGCATCGTGTCGATGCGGATGTCGTCGTCTTTCAGCACGATATCGACCTCGCTGGCGAGCGGCAGCATCGCCACGGTCGCGGCCGAGGTGTGGATGCGCCCGCTCGTCTCGGTGTCGGGCACGCGCTGGACGCGGTGAACGCCCGATTCGAACTTCAGCCGCGCATAGACACCCTTGCCGGCGATTTCGGCGATGACCTCCTTGTAGCCGCCGACCGTGCCCTCGCTTTCGGACAGGATCTCGACGCTCCAGCGGTGCTGGGCGGCATGGCGCTGATACATCCGCAGCAGATCTCCGGCGAAGAGCGAGGCTTCGTCGCCGCCGGTGCCGGCGCGGATTTCGAGGATGACGCCGCGCTCGTCGGCGGCGTCCTTCGGCAGGAGCGCGATCAGGATCTCCCGCGCCCTCGCCTCGATCTCGATGCGGGCGGCGTCGCGCTCCTCATAAGCGAGGTCGCGGAATTCGGCGTCGGTCGCCGGATCGTCGATCAGTCCTTGAGCCTCGTCGAGCGTCGCCAGCGCCTGCCGCCAGGCCGCGATCGCCCCGACGACGGGTTCGAGTTCGTTGAGCTCCTTGGCGAGTTCGACGGTGCGGGCGGCCTCGCTCGCGTTGTTGATCTCGTCGGTGGCGGCGGCGTGGCGGGCCACGATGGCGTCGAGACGGTCTTGCGGCAGGGGCAGGGACATGGCGGAACTCGAAAAAACGAATGCAGGAGCGGCGGCGCGGGCGATGAGCCTCGCTAGACCGGCGCCTTCAGCTCGGCCGCCAGCGCCGCAAGCTGCGGGCGCAAGGACGCCGCGCCATCGGGCGCGGCCAGCATCCAGTCGAGCCGGTCGCGCAGCTTCTCGACATCGAGCGCGCGCAGCATCGCCTTGACCGGCCCGATCGCCGCCGCCGACATCGAGAAGGCGCGGTAGCCGAGCCCGATCAGCGCCATCGTCTCCAGCGGCTTGCCGCCCATCTCGCCGCAGACGGTGACCGGGCAGTTGGCCTCCATCGCCGCATCGACGATGACTTTGAGCGCCCGCAGCGCGCTGACGCAAAGCGGGTCGAACCGGTCGGCGACGCGCTTGTTCTCGCGGTCGGCCGCGAACAGGAACTGCATCAGGTCGTTGGTGCCGATCGAGAGGAAATCGGCCTCGCGCGCGATCTCGTGGATCTCGAACAGCAGCGAGGGCACCTCGACCATGACGCCGAGCTGCAGGCTCAGCGGAGGCTGATGCCCCTGCTTGGCCAGCATCGCCTGCTCGCGCAGGACGAGCAGGCGCGCGCGCCGGAACTCGTCCACCGTGGCCACCATCGGCAGCATGATCTTCATGTCGCGGCCCGCGCCGGCGCGCAGCAGCGCGCGGACCTGCGCCCGCAGCAGGCGCGGCTTGTCGAGCCCGATGCGGATGGCGCGCCAGCCGAGCGCCGGGTTCTCCTCCTCGACGCGCTCCATATAGGGCAGCACCTTGTCGCCGCCGATGTCGAGCGTGCGGAAGGTCACGGGCCGCCCTTCAGCCTGTTCGAGCACGGCGGCATAGAGCGCCTGCTGCTCGCTCGTCGTCGGCATGTGCTGGGCGACCATGAACTGCAGCTCGGTGCGGAACAGGCCGATGCCGGAGGCGGCGGTCGCCTCAAGGTTCGGCATGTCGACCAGAAGGCCCGCATTGATCTGCAGCACGATCGGCACGCCGTCCTTTGTGACGGCCGGCGCCGATTTGAGCTTGCGATACTGCTCCTGCTTGCGGGCGCGCAGGCGGGCCTTGTCCTTGTAGGCGTTCTCGACGTCGGGCTGCGGCCGGATCTGCACCTCGCCGGCCTGACCGTCGACGATGACGGCGTCGCCCGACTGGATCAGCGCGGTCGCGTTGACGATCTCGCCGACGGCGGGAATGCCGAGCGCGCGCGCCACGATCGCGATATGGCTGGTCGGCCCGCCTTCCTCCAGCACCAGCCCGCGCAGATGGGCGCGGTCATAGTCGAGCAGCGCGGCCGGCCCCATCGAGCGCGCGATCAGGATCGCGTTCTCGGGCAATTCCTCGCGGGCGACGCCATTGGCCTTGCCCATAAGCGTGCGCAACAGGCGGTTGGCGAGGTCGTCGAGATCGTGCAGCCGCTCGCGCAGATAGGGGTCGGTCTGCCGCAGCATCTTTGCGCGCGTGTCCGACTGCACGCGCTCGACGGCGGCCTCGGCGGTGAGGCCGGTCATCACCACCTCGCGCATGCGCCTGAGCCAGCCCTGGTCGTGGGCGAACATGCGGAAGGTCTCGAGCACGTCGCGGTGCTCGCCGGTGTGGGAAACGTCGCCGCGCTCGAGCAATTCGTCGATCGAGGCGCGCATCTCGGCGATCGCGGCCTCCAGCCGCTTGACCTCGCTGGCCGGGTTCTCGGCGATCAGGTTGGTGATGGCGACGCGCGGCTCATGCAGCACGGCATGGCCGAGGCCGACGCCGTCCGCCAGCGAGACGCCGACGCCATGAATCGGCCGGTCGAGGCCGATCGAGGCGCCGGGCGCCGAGAGCGATTTCAGCCCGCCCGCAGCGATCATCTCCGCCATGATCATGGCGGTGGTCTGGAGGCTTTCGATCTCGTCTTCGCTGTAGAGCCGGGTCGCGCGGTTCTGGATGACGAGGACGCCCATCACCGCGCCGCCGCGCAGGATCGGCACGCCGAGGAAGGAGCGATAGATCTCTTCGCCGGTCTCGGGTCGGTAGGAGAAGGCCGGATGATTCTGCGCGTCCGACAGCGCCAGCGGCTCGGCTTCGCGTGCGATCAGGCCGACGATGCCCTCGCCGGCGCGCATGGTGGTGAGGTGGACGGCCTCCCGGTTGAGGCCTTCGGTGGCGTAGAGTTCGAGCGAGCCGTCCTCGCGCAGGACATAGACCGAGCAGACCTCGGCGACGAGATTGCCGGCGATCAGGACGACGAGCCGGTCCAGCCGCTCCTGCGGGCTGATCGACGCCGCCATCACCTCGCGAAGGCGGCGCAGCAGGACGCCTGGTCCTCCGAGAGCGCCTCGCATCGATCTCAGCCCTCCGCCCGCCTCCTCAGCCATTGCGGCTGGTGCCCTTCCAGGGATTCGACAACGGCCGGGTTCCGACGCTTGCGGAGACCCGACAACCGGAACTGACATTTGCGGTCCCGAGTCGCAAGCGGCAACCGCCCCTTCGCGCCTTCTAGCGATGCGAAGGCGTAGTCGGCAAGGCCTGCGACCTGGACGCGAGTTGGCGGTGCCGCTGCCGGGTCAACGCTGCCGCCTCGTCAATGAGAGGACGAGCCGGGCTGCGCTGTGCGCTCCCCTCGCGGCGCCGGAGCCGCCGGCACGGTCTTGACGACCTTGCGAGGCTTGTCGCCGGCAGCCGATTTCGCGCTGGTCCTGCGTGGCCCGGTCCCTGGTGGGGTCGTCTGCCGGGGAGTGACGTCGCCCGACAGCGCGGCGAGATAGCGCTGCGTCCACCAGCCGATGTCGCTGGCGTCGATCACGGCGTAAAGCCGTTCGAAACGCCGGATCCGCTCGGATTTCGGCATGGCCAGCGCCGTGCGGATCGCATCCGCCACCTCATGGGTATCGAACGGATTGACGATCAGCGCCTCGCCCATCTGCTGGGCCGCGCCGGCGAAGCGCGAAAGCACCAGCACGCCGGGGTCGGCCGGGTCCTGAGCCGCGACATACTCCTTGGCGACGAGGTTCATGCCGTCGCGCATCGGCGTGACGAGACCGACCTGCGCGCGCCGGTAGAGGCCCGCCAGCGCATTGCGCGAATAGGCCTTTTTGACGACGCGGATCGGGGTCCAGTCGAATTCGCCCAGCGCTGCGTTCAGCCGACCGGCTGTCTCGTCCGACTGCCGGTCGAGCTCGGCATATTCCGGCACCTCCGTGCGCGATGGCGGCGCGATCTGGAGCAGGCCCACCCTGCCGCGATGCTCGGGATGGCTGCGCAGGAACTGCCCGAAGGCCTCCAGCCGCTGCACGATGCCCTTGGAGTAGTCGAGCCGATCGACGCCGATGACGAGCTTGCGCTCGCCCAGCGTCTCCCGCGTCGTCTTGATCGGCAGGGTCGCGGCCCGCACCGAAGCCGCCGCCAGCTTGCGAAAGGCTTCGACGTCGATCCCGATCGGAAAATCCCGCACGATCGTCCTGCGTCGGCCGACGCGGACCTGCTCGCCTTCGGCGCTGGCGCCGGACAGCGCCTTCAGGCCGTCGATCAGATGGGCCACGTCGACTTCTGTCTGCATCCCGATGAGATCATAGGCCGTCATCGTGCCGATCAGCGTGGAGCTGAACGGCAGCGCACCGAAAACCTCGGCTGGCGGCCAGGGAATGTGATGGAAGTAGCCGATCCGGTTCGTCACGCCGCGCCGGCGCAGTTCGGCCGCGAGCGGGATCAGGTGGTAGTCATGAATCCAGATCACGTCGTCCGGCTTCAGCATGGCGACCAGCGCCTTGGCGAAGCGGCGGTTGACGCCGAGATAGCCCTCATATTCGGTGCGCGAGAACTCGGTCAGCCCGAGCCGGTAATGCATCAGCGGCCAGAGCGCGCGATTGGAAAAGCCGAGATAATAGCTCTCGCGCTCGGCGCTCGTCAGGTCGGTAACGGCATAGGTCACCTTACCGCGCTGCGCCGTCTTCAGCGGTGCGCCGGCGGCGTTCTCCGCGACCTCGCCGCTCCAGCCGAACCAGAGTCCGCCATGGCTGTCGAGCGCCTCGCGCAGCGCCACCGCCAGACCGCCTGCCGCGGCCTTCTCCGAGCGATCGGGAATGGTGACGCGGTTCGAGACGATGACGAGGCGCATGGTCGGGACGATCTCCGGTTTGCGGGCGGTTGCCAGAATTTTGACATGGGCTGCAGGAACAGAACGCGCCGGCGGGCGTAATGTTTCAGGGCGGCATGGCAGGGCCGATGGCGACGCCATGTCGGCCTGACGTCGAAATCGTGACGATTGGTGCAGAATGAAGGCAGGATGTGGCGAGGTCGCGAACGCCCGGCTGCCGCGATCTCTGCAGGCTTGAACGCAATCTCTGCAGATTTGAACGAATGAGGAGTTTTTGAGCGCAGGCCGCAATTTTGCCGGTTCTGGCGCTCAGCAAAGCATCCATGATGGACCTGACCGATACGGAACACATCGACGAGGCGCGGCCGGCCGCGACGGAGGAGACCGGAATCGCCCTGTTTCTGGACTTTGACGGCACGCTCGTCGAGATCGCGCCCGTGCCCGACGCCGTGAAGCTCGACCGTCGGGTTGCGCCGGCGCTCGAGGCCCTGCGTCTGAGCCTGAACGGCGCGCTCGCGCTGGTTTCCGGCCGGCCGATCGGATTTCTCGACGGCTTGCTGGAGCCCTACCGCTTCGATGCGGCTGGCCTGCATGGCGCGCAGATCCGCGTCGATGGCGAAATCCGCTCGCAGGAAGACGTGCCCGACGCGATGCGCGAGGCGACGCGCGATCTCGTCCGCTTCGCCAACAGCCATGTCGGCATCATCGTCGAGGACAAGCGCATCTCGATCGCTTTGCACTGGCGCATGGCGGCCCATCTCAAGGACGAGGCGCTGGGCCTGATGCGCGCCATCGCGGCGCGGATGGGCCCGGCGGTGCGGCTGCAGGAAGGCAAGTCCGTCGCCGAAATCGTGCCGGCCGGCGCGAGCAAGGGCGGGGCGATCGGCTGGCTGATGCAGTCGCCTCCCTATGCCGGCCGCGTGCCGGTCTTCATCGGCGACGACATCACCGACGAGGCCGGTTTTGAGGCGGTCAATGCGCTGGGCGGGCTTTCCATCCGCATCGGCGCGGGCGAGACCTGCGCCGCGCGCCGGATCGCCTCGCCGACCGATCTGCGCGCCATTCTTCTGGCCGCCGCCGAGCAAGGCAGCCTGACCCTGTCCAGCTTTTCTCAGGCAAACTCCTTCCAGGAATAACGATGACAGTCACCACACCAACTGCGGGGCGGAACTCCGCCTCGCTCGATCTCGGCGTGATCGGCAACTGCTCGATCGCGGCGCTCGTCGACCGCCGGGCGCGCATCGTCTGGGGCTGCTTTCCGCGCTTCGACCGCGACCCGGTGTTCTGCTCGCTGATCGACAACCAGGCCGATGACGGCGATGCGATGCCCGAGAAGGGCGTCTTCGCGATCGAACTTGTCGGCATGACGCGCTGCGAGCAGGCCTATCTCGACAACACCGCGATCCTGTCCTCGGTCCTCTCCGACGATCACGGCAATGCGATCGAGATTCTCGATTTCGCGCCGCGCTTCGTGCGCTATGAGCGCTCCTTCCGGCCGCCGCAACTGGTTCGCCGCGTGCGCCGCATCTCGGGACGGCCGCGCATCCGCGTGGTGCTCAAGCCGTGCCTTGGCCTCGGCGAGGTACCCGACGAGATGACGCGCGGCTCGAATCATGTCCGCTATGTCGGCGCCGACCAGACGATCCGGCTGACCACCGACGCGCCGATTTCCTATGTCGTCGACAGCGTGCCCTTCGCCGTCGACCGGCCGTTCTCCTTCTTCGTCGGTTCCGACGAGGCCCTGCGCGCCGAGATCGAGACGACCTCGCGCGAGTTTCTCGACAAGACGACCGATTACTGGCGCGACTGGGTGCGCTCGCTCTCGCTGCCCTTCGACTGGCAGCGCGAGGTCATCCGCGCCGCGATCACGCTCAAGCTCTGTTCCTTCGAGGAGACGGGCGCGATCGTGGCGGCGCTGACCACCTCGATTCCCGAGGCGCCCGGAACCCAGCGCAACTGGGACTACCGCTTCTGCTGGCTGCGCGACGCCTATTTCGTCGTGCATGCCCTCAACCGGCTCGGCACCACCCGGACGATGGAGGACTATCTCGGCTTCATCACCAACATCGTCGACAGCTTCACCGAAAGCGGCGCCGAGCATCTGCCGCCGCTTTATCCGATCACGCGCGGCGGAACGCTCGAGGAGTTCGAGGCGCCCAGCCTGTCGGGCTATCGCGGCCACCAGCCCGTTCGCTTCGGCAATGGCGCGGCCACCCAGATCCAGAATGACGGCTATGGCGCGGTCGTGCTGGCCGCGACGCATTCCTTCTTCGACCAGCGCCTGATCCAGCCCGGCAAGGAAGCGCTGTTCGGGCAGCTCGAGCGCATGGGCGAACTGGCGATCGCCTGTTTCGACAAGCCCGACGCCGGCCCCTGGGAGCTGCGCGAGAAGCAGGTGGTGCATTCCTTCTCCAGCGTCATGTGCTGGGCCGCCTGCGACCGGCTCGCCCGCATCGCCGGCACGCTCGGCCGCGCCGACCGCAAGGAGTACTGGAAGGGCGAATCGAAGCGCCTGAAACAGATCATCGGCGAGCGAATCTGGAACGAGGAGAAGGGCCATTTCGTCTCCACATTCGATGGGGCCGATCTAGACGCGACTCTGCTGCTCTTCGCGGAGCTCGGCTTCGTCAAGGCCGACGATCCGCGCTATGTCGCGACCGTCGAGGCGATCGGCCGGGACCTGAAGCGCGGCGACATGCTGCTGCGCTACGCGACGCAGGACGATTTCGGCTTCATGCATACGGGCTTCCTGATCTGCGCCTTCTGGTATGTCGATGCGCTCTACGCCATCGGCCGCGTCGACGAGGCCAAGGAACTGTTCGGCCGCATCCTGAAGCGGCGCAACAGCTTCGGCCTGCTGTCGGAGGACGCCGATCTGGAAACCGGCGAACTCTGGGGCAATTTCCCCCAGACCTATTCCCATGTCGGCCTGATCAATTCGGCGATGCGCCTGTCGCGGAACTGGGAAGAGGCGTTCTGATCCCGGTCTCGGTGGGCGGCGGCAGCGAAACCCGCCGCGCCGCCCGCAGGACCGGCCGCTCGATCAGGATGTGCAGCAGCACGGCGCAGGCAAGCGTGCCGCCGGCGACAAGGGCCGGGAACACCCCGAACCAGACCCATCCCGCAGCCGGCAGGAACGCCGGCAGCGCCGCCTCGACTGTCAGCACCACGGGCAGATGCGCGAGATAGACCGCGTATGAGAGATCGCCGGCGAAATCGGCGCGCGAGGAGGTTGCGACGCTCCGCGATGTCTCGCTCCACGCCAGCGCCATGGCGACGAGCAGCATGGCGGGCCCGCCCCAGACCAGCGCGCGCCAGAGCCCCGGATCGTCCGGATGGAGCGCGAGGACGCCGATGGCGAGCGCGGCCAGCGCGAACCGCACCGGGCCGGCGAAGCGCAGGACGCCCGCCCGGTACAGCGCGTACAAGCCGATGCCGGCCGCGAATTCGAGGATGATCGGGTTCGACCAGAAGCGAAGCGGCAGCGAGGCCGGCGCGAGCAGCAGGCCGAGCGCGGCGACTGCGACGACGGTCGCAACCGTCAGCCAGAGCGCCGTCCGTTCGCGCAAGCCGATGAACAGCGCGAAGACGGCGTAGAACGCCATTTCGTAATTCAGCGTCCAGCCGATCACGAACAGGGGGAAGGGGCGCCCGTCGGCATTGGGCGCCGGCAGGAAGGCATAGGACGCGATGATGGAGGCCCAGGACGCGCTGCTCCAGGCAGGGCTGCCGAGCGCCATGAAGACGGCGAGCATGAAGCTGGTCGTCAGCCAGTAGAGCGGCACGATCCGCGCCGTCCGCCGCAGCAGGAAGATGCGCCATCCGCCCTCGCGGCCGAAGAGCGGCGCGCTGGAATAGGCCATGATGAAGCCGGAAATGACGAAGAACAGGTCGACGCCGGCGGAAAACGGAAACAGCGACAGCGGTGAATCGGCCGGAGCGAGGCCGAGATACGCGCTCGAGATCGCATTGCGGCTGTGTTCGACGACGACAAGTCCGGCCGCGATTGCTCTCAACCATTGAATACCGTCGAGCCGGCGCGTCACGGGCATGCCTTGAACTTTCGATCCGGCCCCCGCCGATCAGCAAATCTCATGGAAACAGACGGATACGCAACAGAAAAGATCGGATACGCCGCGAGCCGACCTGCCGCGAGTCGACCTGGCGCGCCGGCTGGAACGCTCGGCCCGTGGCAAGAATGCCCGAAGATCCGGTCGCCGATTCACCAAGGTCGATGATCGTGGCGCAAGGTGCGTGACGGCCGGCAAGCCGCGCGCTACTGTTGTTTACGAAACGGAAACCATGTCGTCAGCCCGGCGGGCGCAAGTGTGCGCTGAAGAACCGGGGAGGGCGTCGGGTAAGGCAGCGCGCGCCGGTCCG
>JAESGK010000188.1_pt1 | contig 47145 bp, 47 predicted proteins | sample 9269681 | NCBI WGS metagenome assembly JAESGK01 (sample SAMN14515347, study PRJNA621673) | algae metagenome | isolation source: Timaviella obliquedivisa GSE-PSE-MK23-08B and co-occurring heterotrophs from... | place: USA: Grand Staircase Escalante National Monument, Utah | collected 2006-08-15
AGCCGGCCGAAGGGCGGCGCAGTCGAAGGACCTCTTTTCCGCAGTCCATCGAACGGAAAAGAGGTCCTTCGACTACGCTTCGCTCCGCTCAGGACGACGGGAGTGGCCATATGCGATAGCCCTACCCCCCTGGGGATAAGAGTCGCAGGAAGTCGGCGGCGGTGCGGGGCTCGAAGCGCTGGAGCGACCTCATGCTCCGGGCACGCGGCCAGGCGGAAGCCTACGCCAAGGCCTTGCCGACCGCCGAAGGATGGCCGCCCTTCCTGATCGTCTGCGACGTTGGCCATTGCTTCGAGCTGTTCGCGGATTTCTCGGGGACCGGTAAGCACTACGTCCAGTTTCCCGACACCAACGGCTTTCGCGTGCCGATCGAATCGCTGGCCGATCCCGATATCCGCGACAGGTTGCGGCGGGTGTGGGACGATCCGCATTCCCTCGACCCGGCGCACGTCACGGCCAAGGTGACGCGCGAAGTGGCGGCCTATCTGGCGGAGCTGGCAAAGTCGTTGGAGGCGGTGGGCCATGCCCCGGCCAGCGTTGGGCGCTTCCTGACCCGCTGCCTTTTCACCATGTTCGCGCAGAGCGTCGGACTGCTTCCCGGCGAAGCCGCCTTCACCGACCTGTTGAAGGACATGCGTGGCACGCCGGAGCGCTTCAAGCCGATGGCGGAAGATCTCTGGCGGGCGATGGACGAAGGCCGGTTTTCGCCGGCGTTGCGCAGCGATCTCCGGCGGTTCAACGGCGGATTGTTCGCGGCGGGCGCCGACGGCGGCATCGAAGCGCTACAGGTGAATGGGCTTCAGCTCGGATTGCTGATCGACGCGGCGGGGCGCGACTGGTCGCAGGTCGAGCCGGCGATTTTCGGCACCCTGCTGGAACGTGCGCTCGACAAGGACGAGCGCGGCCGGCTGGGCGCACACTTCACGCCTCGCACCTACGTCGAACGACTCGTGCTGCCGACCATCATGGAGCCGATTCGCGAGCAATGGGAGGCGTCCAAGGCCGCCGCCATGCAACACGCTGCGTCGGACGACATGGAGGCCGCGCGGAAAGAGGTTCGCGCCTTTCACAAGCGGCTCTGCGAATTGCGCATCCTCGACCCCGCCTGTGGTTCGGGCAATTTTCTCTACGTCACCCTGGAGCATATGAAGCGGCTGGAAGGCGAGGTGATCGACCTGCTGCGCGAGCTGGGCGAAAAGCAGGAGAGCCTCGGCGGCGCTGGATTCTCCGTCGATCCGCACCAGTTTCTCGGCATCGAGCTCAATCCGAAGGCGCAGGTCGTGGCGGAACTGGTGCTCTGGATCGGATACCTCCAGTGGCATTTCCGCACGCATGGCAAGACCGCGCCGGCCGAGCCGATCCTGCGCAACTTCCGCAACATCGAATGTCGCGACGCCTTGCTCGTTCATGCCGGCGAAGAGGTGGTGCGTGACGTGCATGGCCGTCCCGAGAGCGTGTGGGATGGCAAGACACATAAGACCCACCCGATCACGGGCGAAGCCGTGCCCGATGACGGCGCGCGCACCCAGGTCACGCGCTACCGGCAGCCCAAACCGGCAGCCTGGCCCGAAGCGGACTTCATCGTCGGGAATCCCCCGTTCGTTGCAGGCATGGATTTCCGCGCTGAGTTTGGCAGTGGCTATGCCGAGGCTCTTTGGACGGCCTATCCCGAAATTCCGCAGGCGGCCGATATCGTCATGTATTGGTGGCACAAGGCCGCTGACCTCGTGGCGCGGGGGAAGGCGCGGCGCTTCGGTTTCATCACAACTAATTCGATACAACAGGTGTTTGCCCGCCGTGTTGTGCAGGCCGCCTTGGCCGCGCGCAATCCGGTGTCGATCATCTTTGCCATTTCCGATCACCCTTGGGTCGATGGTGCGGGCAACGCGGCGGTACGCATTGCCATGACGGTGGCGGATGCCGGAAAGCATGATGGACGATTGCTGACGGTCGTCAAAGAGATGCCCGGACCCGATGGCGAGTCTCTGGTCACATTGCGGGAGCAGCGTGGGTCGATTCTGGCGGACCTCCGCATTGGCGCCGACATAGCGAGTGCCACGCCGCTCTTGTCGAATGACGCGCTTTGCAGCCCCGGCGTGAAGCTCCATGGAGCGGGTTTCAAGGTCACGCCAGTGGAGGCTGCGGCGCTCGGATTGGGAAAGACTCCCGGCCTTGAGAGGATCATCAAGCCTTACCTCAACGGTCGCAGCCTGACGGCCCGCCCGACTGAAGACCTGGTCATCGACTTTTTTGGTCTCGGCGAGGATGAAGTTAGGCGAGAATACCAGCCCGTTTATCAGCATGTGCTCGATCATGTGAAACCCGAGCGCGACCAAAACAGTCGGGAAACCTATCGGCGGTATTGGTGGCTTTACGGCGAGCCGCGCAAAGAACTCAGGAAGGCTCTTGCGGGCCTGCCACGCTACATCGCAACCACCGAGACGGCGAAGCATCGGGCTTTCCAGTTTCTCGATGCCAAGATGCTCCCTGACAAGATGCTGGTGTGCATCGCTCTTGATGACGCCTATTTCCTTGGCGTGTTGTCGAGCCGGATTCATGTTCGTTGGGCATTGCAATCCGGTGGCCGGCTCGGGGTCGGCAATGACCCCCGCTACAACAAGACGGTCTGTTTCGACCCGTTCCCGTTTCCTGTCACCACACCGAATCTGCAAGCGCGCATTCGCGACCTTGCGGAGGAGCTGGATCGGCACCGCAAGACGCGACTGGCGGCCAATACAAAGCTGACACTGACCGGCCTCTACAACGTGTTGGAGAAGGAGCGCGCCGACCTGCCGCTGGATGCGAAAGACCGGGCCATCCACGAAGAGGGGCAGGTCGCCATCCTGCGAGCGCTGCACGACGACCTAAATGCAGCCGTAGCGGAGGCCTACGGCTGGCCGGTGGACCTGTCGGAGGAGGAGACGTTGGCCCGGCTGGCCACGCTAAACCGGGCGCGGTCGGAGGCCGAGGCGCGGGGCCAAGTGCTCTGGCTGCGGCCGGAGTTTCAGGCATCTGTGGTCCGCAAGGCGAAGTCTGTTGAGCTGGACCTCGCGGTTCCCAAGGCCGTCCAGCAGCGCAGCACATGGCCATCCGAGCTTACCGACCAGGTGTTGTCGGTTCGCCGCGTGCTGGCGGCGGAAGGCCGGCCACTCGACGTGGCGGCCGTGGCGAAGCGCTACCAGCGCGCGCCAAAGGCCCGAATCGAATCGACGCTGGCCGCATTGGCCGCTCTGGGGCACGTTCGGGCGCTGGGCGACGGGCGGTTCGCAGCGGTACGGTAGTCGCGATTAACTGTAGCGCTTCTCGCGCATGCGCCGAGGTTGGCCTTCCACCGCTTAGGTACGCATCAACGCGATGCCAGGTCCGCGCGTAAGCGGGGTTCGCGATGCAGATGAAGGCAGGCCACTGCCGTTATCCGGCGAGCCCGCGCCGGATAGCGTCCAGGGTAACGCCGGGCTCGCCGGGATTGGATCGATGATGTGCCAGCCGCTCCCGAAGCTCGCGCCGCTGGGCGTCGCTCGGGGGCGGTGCGGACTCGTCGTGCAGGACGCTTTCGAGCAGACCGTAGGCGATCTCCAAGCGCTCGCGCGGGCTGAGCTGCATCAGTTCGCCGAGGAGGGCGGCCTTGGTCATGGGCGAAAGCTACTCCTTGGCCCGCGATTTTCAACGGTGGGCCGGCCGGCGTGGTCGTGGCGGTGTTCGCCGACGTCCGCCAGCGCGAGGACACCTTCCGCTAGCACTCCTGACATTTTGTCAGTTTGCAAGTTCAGCATGTTTCTGCTAGAATTTTATCTATGATGGGAGACGCTCAACGGAAAAATCCGGCGGGCGTTTTTCATGTCGGCAAGACCTCCCGCGGCCGTCCGCGGGTCGCGCTATGCGCTTGGTGCAGCCGCCCCAGGTCCTGACCTGGGGAGAGACACAATCCAATCAGCCCAAGGGCTTCGCGCTGGCAATGCTGGCACCAACAGGGAAAGAGCCACGCCTCGAACCGTGGACAGCTCATGACGCGCAAGCTCGGGCCCAGATCCGGGCACACTTTGGAGCCCAACACACGCACGTTTCAGGTGGGCCCGTCGAGCCGGGCAAAAGCCCGGATTTGTTGGCTTTCCGGCGGCTGGAAAGCCAAATATCTGTCGGCGAGTTTGAGCCAACTTTGAAAAGTTGGGCCCGCCGAGGTCGGTCTTTAGACGGTGCGCAGCACCAGCGCTTCGCGCAACGCCGCGGCACAGATGGCGGCGCCCCGGCGCGCGCCGTGCAGCAGCATCGGCGTGCTGAGGAAGCCGTGCAGCATGCCGCCGAACTCGACGAGATCTGCCAGCGTGCCTTCCTGCTGCAGCCGCCAGGCATAGGCGCGGCCCTCGTCGCGCAGTGGGTCGTAGCCGGCGGTGATCACCAGGGCAGGCGGCAGGCCGCCGAGCGACGCAGCGCGCAACGGCGATACGCGCCAGTCGCCGCGGCTCGCCTTGTCGGGCGCATAGTGATCGAAGAACCATTCCATGGTCTCGGCATCGAGGCCGAAGCCGTCGTAGAAGCGGCGGTAGGAATCGGTGCGCGCTACCGCGTCGGTGACCGGATAGGCAAGCAGCTGCAGGCGGAGGCGGGGGCCGCCGTCGTCGCGGGCCCAGATCGCGACCGAGGCGGCGAGATTGCCGCCGGCGCTGTCGCCGCCGATGGCGAGCCGGGCAGCATCGATGCCGACCGAGGCGCCGTTGCCCTGGACCCACTGCAGGGCGGCCACGACATCGTCGAAGGCTGCCGGAAAGCGGGCTTCGGGCGCCAGCCGGTAGTCGACGGCGCAGACGGCGATCCCGGCATCGAGGGCGAACCGGGCGCAGAGCACGTCGTGGCTTTCGAGATTGCCGAACACCCAGCCGCCGCCATGCGCGAAGACCAGCGCCGGCAGCAGCGCGCCGGTCGCCGCCGCTTCGGGCCGGTAGAGCCGGATCGGCACGGCGCCGCCGGGTCCGGGAATTGTCCGGTCGATCACCGTCACGCCCGAAGGCCGCGGGCCCTGCGCGGGCGGGCGCAGCGACAGATAGAGGTCGCGCGCCGCCTGCGGGCTGAGCGTGTTCCAGGCCGGACGGTTGGCCGCCGCGGTCAGGTCCAGCAACCGCTGGGATTCAGGATCGAGCGCCATTCGCGAATTCCCATTCCATCAAGTTCGGGGGACAAAGAAACACCGCACTCTAGCAGTCCGCGCCCCTGTTTCGTCACGAGACGAATGGTAAGGTTGGCCATGACATTCGATCCGGACCGCGGCGCGCCACCCGCAGCAGCGCCTTCCCTGTGGCGCAGGACATGGGATCGCCTGCGCGCGTTCCGTCCCTCGATGCCGAAAACCACTGGAGCCGGCGGCCGAAGGGTGTGGAGCTGGGCCTGGCGCGTCGTCGTGGTGATCGCGCTGCTCTACTATCCGGTGGGCGCGCTGGTGGTCGAGGACATCGACGACGATCCGCAGTTCGCACCGCGCAACGTGACGCCGGGCGAAAGCCGCGCGGTTGCCATCGCGGCCGACCTGGTCGATCGCGAGGTCAACGTCCACACCTGGACGCCGATGCAGCCGTTCTTCATGCCCTCGGGGCTGCTCGACAACATGCCGAACTTCCAGCGCGGAATCGCGGCGGCGCTCGGCCGCTTCGGCACGGAGCTGATGGACCAGCTCGGCCGCACCCGCGGCTCGAGCCAGACCGACCGCGATCTCGAGCAGGCGCGCGGCTTCCTGAACGAGCAGCCCAACATCTGGGTCTGGCAACCCAGCGTGTCGCTGATGCCGTCGGCGACCTCGGCGCAGAAGTACCGCGCCGGCCGCGAGAAGCTTTTGGCCTACAACAAGCGTCTGGCGTCGGGTCAGGCGGTGTTCGAGCGCCGTGCCGACAACCTCCAGGCGCTGCTCGATCGCATCGCCAACGACACCGGTTCGGACTCCGCGGTCATCGACCAGCACATCATCGAGAAGGCCGGCGACCTGTTCGATTCCAGGTGCGACGACATCTTTTACTTCAACAAGGGCCGGCTCTACGCCAACTACCTGCTGTTGCGCGAGCTGGGTGTCGATTTCGAGAGCATCATCCGCGACAAGGGTCTGACCAACGCGTGGAACGGCACGGTGGAGACCTTCCGCATCGCCGCGCAACTCGACCCCTGGGTGGTGTGGAACGGCTATCCCGACGGCTTCCTCATCCCCAATCACCTCGCCGCCCAGGGCTTCTACCTGCTGCGGGCGCGCACCCAGTTGCGCGAAATCAGCAATATCCTGCTGAAGTAGGCTGAAGCGGTGGAGATCTATCTTCCCATTGCCGAGCAGTCGATGAACGTGTTCGTCCTGCTCGGCCTGGGGGCGGCGGCCGGCCTGCTCGCCGGCATGTTCGGGGTCGGCGGCGGGTTCCTGGCCACGCCGCTCCTGATCTTCGTCGGCATTCCACCGGCCGTCGCGGTCGCGAGCCAGGCCAACCAGGTCGTCGCCAACTCGGTATCGTCGCTGCAGGTCCACTGGCGCCGAGGCAATGTCGATCTGCGCATGGGCCTCGTACTGTTGGCGGGCGGCATGGTCGGCTCGTCGGCCGGCGTCTGGCTGTTCACCTATCTCAAGCGTATCGGCCAGATCGATTTCGTCATTGCCGTGCTCTATGTCGTCATGCTGTCGGCGATCGGCCTTCTGATGCTGGCCGAAAGCCTGAGCACCTACGTGAAGCGCCGCCGCAATCCCGAATCGCCGCGCGGCAAGCTGCATACGCACTACCTGGTCCACCGCCTGCCGCTCAAGCTCAGGTTCTACAAGTCGAAGCTCTACATCAGCGCCCTGCTGCCGGTGGGCCTCGGTTTTCTGATCGGCATCCTGTCGGCGATCCTGGGCGTCGGCGGCGGCTTCGTGCTGGTGCCGGCCATGATCTACCTGCTCGGCATGCCGACGGCCGTCGTGATCGGCACCTCGAATTTCCAGATCCTGTTCGTGGCGGCCAACGTCACCTTCCTCCAGGCCACGACCAACGGCACGGTCGACGTCGTGCTGGCGTTGCTCCTGATCCTGGGCGGCGTAGTGGGCGCGCCGATCGGTTCGCGCATCGCGGCCAAGCTGCCGGGCGTCGTCCTGCGCGGGCTGATGTCCGTCCTGATCCTGGCGGTAGCAGGCGAACTGCTGACCGAGCTCCTGCGTACGCCGAGTTCGCCCTTCTCGCTCGGCACCCGCGAGGTGCGTCCATGAGGCGCCTGCTGATCGCGCTCGTGGCGGGGCTTGCCTGTGTGGCCAGCGCACAGGCCCAGGGCCCTCGCATCGAGCCGCCGCCTTCCGGCCTGCCCGGACCGCCGCCGTCGGTGCCCACCGCATCGGCGACGCCCGACTTGGTCGTCGACCTGTCGCGGGCCCGGGTGTCGATCACGTCGGCTTTCCAGGGCGAGAGCATCCTGATGTTCGGCATGTTCGATCCACCCGGCGAAGTGGTCGTGGTCGTGGTCGGGCCCGAAGCGCGCGAGACGGTCATGCGCAAGGAGAGGTTTCTCGGCCTGTGGCTCAATACGGGACGTCAGTCGTTCGACGATGTGCCCGCCTACTACGCCATCGCCGCCAGCCAGCCGCTGCAACGGCTGCTCGCCCGCGGCGCCGGCGGCGAGATACTGTCGCTCGAGGACAGGATGTCGACCGTCACGCCGGTCGGGTCGCGAGCTGCAGCCGAGCTGGCGAAGTTCCGTGCCGGCCTGGTCGAGGTGAAACGCCGCGAAGGGCTCTATCCCGCGGCCATCGGCCAAGTCACGGTGCAGGCCGGTCGCCTGTTTCGCGTCGACCTGCCGTTTCCGTCCCGCCTGCCCGAGGGCGTTTACGAGGTGAAGGCGTACCTGCTGCGCGACGGCAAGATCGTGGCCGCGGTGTCGCGACCGTTGCCGGTCGGCAAGGTGGGCTTCAGCGCCCAACTCGCAGGCTGGGCGAGTCACGATGGCGCGCTCTATGGCCTGGGTGCCGTCGTCATGGCGCTGTTCGCCGGCTGGCTGGGCGGCGCGATCATGCGGCGTCTGTAACGGAGGGGAGCCGACCATGAGTGTGAGCGAGCAGGCCGTCCGGGCCGAGGAGCGTGTCTTCCTGGTCGTCGTCGACGAGAGTCCGGAAATGCGCAACGCGCTGAGATATGCCTGTCGCCGGGCCAAACGGACCGGCGGCCGGGTCGCCATGCTCTACGTCATGGATCCGCCCGAGGGTCAGCAATGGGGGGCCGTCGTCGACCTGATGCGCCAGGAAGCCCGCCAGCAGGCCGAGGACGTGGTCGCCAAGCATGCCGATGCGGCGGCCACCCTGACCGGTCAGCCTCCGACCATCCATATCCGGGAGGGCAAAAGCCGGGACGAGTTGCTCAAACTCGTCGCCGAGGACCGCACGATTTCTGTTCTGGTGCTGGGCAGCGCCTCGAGCGGCGAGGGGCCAGGTCCCTTGGTCACGGCGCTCACCGGCAAGCTCGGCGGTCAACTCCGGATTCCACTGACCATCGTTCCCGGCGCCCTCACCGAGGCCGAGATCGACGCAATCTCATAGACGGTGCGCGCAGTTTCCGCGTCGTTATGTCAAAGGTCCCCATGGAATGAGGCTTTGTGTTGGAGAACTCGACCGCATTGAGATGTTAGTAGGATTATCTATCTAATTGATATAAATAAATAATAATTTGATATTCCATAATAATTATACAGTCACGCTTAAGAATCACCTTGATCCACTCGACGCCGGTTCCTACGTCCGGGGTACCGATTGGGGGCGGAGACGTCCCGTTCCCAGCCTGACCGATGCCGAGCGGCCCCGCCGCCAAGCGTTCGATGAAGGAGTTTAGGTTTGTTTATCCAGACCGAGCAGACGCCCAATCCGTCGACCCTCAAGTTCCTCCCCGGCCGCGTGGTCATGGAGAAGGGTACGATGGATTTCGCGACCGCCGATACCGCCGTGCCCTCGCCGTTGGCCAAGAGGCTGTTTGCGATCGAGGGCGTGGAGCGCGTGTTCTTCGGCTCCGACTTCGTCACCGTCACGAAGGCGGCGAATCAGGATTGGCAGATTCTCAAGCCGTCCATCCTGGGCGGCATCATGGAACATTACACCTCGGGCGATCCGGTCGTGGCCGATAGCGCCGATACGGGCGCGGTCGCGGCGGAAGACGACGAGGTCGTCGCCCAGATCAAGGAATTGCTCGATACGCGTGTCCGCCCGGCGGTTGCCCAGGACGGCGGCGATATCGTGTTTCAGGATTTCAAGGATGGCGTGGTCTATCTCCACATGCAGGGGGCGTGCTCCGGCTGCCCCAGCTCGACGGCCACGCTCAAGATGGGAATCGAGAATCTTCTGAAGCACTACGTGCCAGAAGTGGTGGAAGTCCAAGCGGCCCAGTAGGCCGCTTTCGCTCAAGCGTACAGCGTCGGTACTGCATCGCGATCCGTGGGGGATCGTGTGTGGGGGTCGTTCGTTCGAGCCAACGAAACGAAGAGTGTGGAATGAAGTTGTCAGTCCGGCCCGCGGTCGAACGCGGGCGTCGATATGCATTTCCGGCGGCGTGGGCCGTCATGGTCGCCGCGGGCGTGGTCCTGAGCGAGCCTTTGCCGACCGTCGATGTCGCGCCGTACCTGTCCTTTTCGGCCGTCGGGACCGCAAGTGCCGCGTCGCCCGGGCAGCCGGCATTCCTCGCCATGGACGCGCAACCCGCGGCTCTGACGTTCGTGCGTCACGACGCGAACGAGACCGACGACTGGCCTCATTTCACGACCCGCGAGATCACTTTCGGGCATGGGCGCTTCGCGGCCCCCGGCAATGCCGTCCGTCGGCAGGTCCAGCTGCGGCCCATCAGCCCGCGCACCGCCGACGAACTCGCAGGCTTCTTCCGTGACGTCTCCTACACGCTGACCGAAGTTCGGCTGGGCGAAGCCGTGCCGCCGCTCAAGGTCGACCGGGTGCCGGGCGATCTCAACACCAAGGACGGCAACGAACGCAAGTCGCTGTTCATCACTGCGATCCTGCCGGTGGTTCTCGAGGTCAATCAGCGCGTGCTCGCCGATCGCGAGCAGCTTCTGTACCTGCGCGACAAAATTGCGGCCGCGCCCTCGAGGATGACGCAGAGCGAGCGCATCTGGCTCGAGGACCTTGCCGACCGTTACGAGTCTTCAGCCGACAAGCTCGACGAGCTGGTGCGTCGGGTCGATATCGTTCCGCCGTCGATGGCGATCGCCCAGGGCGGCGTCGAATCGGGCTGGGGCACGTCGTTCGCCGCCCGCAACGGCAATGCGCTGTTTGGCCAAATCCAGACGGGAGGCCGTCACAGCGTCTCCGTCCCCTGGAAACCCGGCGCCGGCATGCCGCAGCCGTTCTCGGATGTCGGGGAGGCAACCGACGCCTACATCACGAACCTCAACACCCATCCGGCCTATGCCAGCTTTCGCGCCGAACGCGCCGCCATGCGCGAGCGTGGCGAGCATCCCGAGGGCTATCGCCTGATCGGCACGCTGCTGCGCTATTCCGAGCGCGGCCAGGCCTATGTGCAGTTCGTGCGCCAGATCATGCGCGAGAACGAACTCGGCGATTTCGACAAGTCCCGGCTCTCGAGCTTCTGAGAGATCCCTCGCTTCGCTCGGGATGCTGGGCCGTAAGGGTGGCCCGTCACATCATCGGGCGCGGCAGGTCGGCGTTGCTGACCAGCGGATAGCGCCGGGCGTCGAAGAGCTGATAGTGCCACCACTCGTTGCGGTAGAAGTCCCAGCCGGCGGCGGTCATCAGGCCCATCAGCAGCAGCCGGTTGCGCTGCGCCTCGGCGGAAACGTCGGTTCGACCGTGATGGGAGAGCGGCGTAAAAGCATCGAATGCGGTGCCCATGTCGAGTTCGCGGTCCCCATCGGCCAACAGGCTGACGTCGACGGCCACGCCGCGCGAATGCGGCGAGCCACGACGCGGGTCGGCGAGAAATTCCGGGTCGGGATTGACGTTCCACAATGCCCACTGCGCCTCGACCGGCCGCAAGGCATCGAAGATCCTCAGCCTGAGGCCGAGCGGGCGGGCCAGCGCCACCGCCGCGGCAAGCTTTCCCGCCGCCTCGCGATGCAGCCAGCATTCGGCATTCCGGTAGACCGGGCGTCCCGTTAGATTGGCATCGGTCGCATAGGCCAGCGTCACGTCGACATCGAAGTCGGGCGGGGCGATCGCAACCAGATCGAGTTTCATGACTCAAGAATGCCCAGCCACCGCAGCGAACACCAGAGGATGAGTCTGGTGCTCGCGATCGACTGCGCGATCAGTGGACTTGGCGTGGCGCTGGTGCGCGACGGCACGTGTCTGGCGTCGCTGCGCGAGGAGGGGCGCGACCAGGCGGCACGCCTTCTGCCGGCCGTGGCGTCGGTGCTGCGCGATGGCGGACTGGGCCGGAACGACGTGGCGCTGATCGCCGTGACCGTCGGCCCGGGCAGCTTCACGGGCGTGCGGGTGGGCCTTGCCGCCGCGCGTGGCCTTGCCGTCGGGCTCGGCGTACCGCTCGCCGGCCTCGTCACGACATCGGTATTGAAGGCGCAGGCCGCGGCATGCGACCGGCTGGTGGTCGCCGCCATCGACAGCCGTCTCGGCGACTGGTTCTGCGCGATCGGCGAGGAGGCCGCGCCCTTCGCCGCCACCGCGACCGAGCTGGCGGAGCGCCTCCGCGGCAGAGCCTCGGTGATCGTCGGGCCCGACGTCGGTCCGCTCGTCGCGCAATTGGTTGCGGCCGGTGTCGATGCCGTGGCCGAGGTCGCTTCCGTGGACCCCGTCGTCGTCGCGCGCCTGGCCCTTGCCCCGGGGATCGATGCCTGGCGGATCCGCAACCAAAGCGAGGGCTTGCCGCGGCCGCTCTATCTGCGCGGCGTCAGCGTGACCCTGCCGGACGGCGCGCGCCGGATCGTCGGCTGAATGGCCGGGTCCACCGTCTTGCATCTTCTGGGGGCACTCGATCTCGACCGGGCGGCCGCCTTGCATGCCGAGGCCTTCGTCCCGTTCGGCGAGCGCGGCTGGACGCGGCAGGACTTCGCCGAGCTGCTGGCGTCGCCGGGCGTTGCCGGCCTGCTGCTCCAGGTCGAAGGCGTGGACACCGGTCTGGCGATTTGCCGGGTAGTCGCCGACGAGGCGGAACTCATCACCCTGGCCGTTCGCGTCGCTCACCGCCGGCGCGGCGCGGCGCGGCATTTACTGGCGTCCGTCCTCGACCATGTTCGCGCGGCCGGTGCCAAAACCCTGTTTCTCGAGGTCGCCGCCGACAACCCAGCGGCCCTGAGGCTCTACGAAACGACAGGCTTTCGTGCGGCCGGCAGCCGGCCGGCCTATTTCCGGCGCGGCAGCGGGCCGGCGGCCGATGCCGTCGTAATGCGTCTCGATCTCAGCTGATCGCCCGCTCGGCTGATCGACGGGCCGCTTACGCTCGACGGATCGTCACGACATGGGTGTCGCCATCCTCGTCGATGCCCAGAATGGCGTGGCCTTCGTCGCGCGCGGCGCGCGGCACATTGCGCAGGGGCTCCTCGCCCCTGAGCCTGACACGGAGGGTTTCGCCCGGACGCATGCGTTCGAGCTTGAGTTTGGTCCGCACGAAAGTCATCGGGCAGACCTCGCCGGTAATGTCGATGTCATGGTCCGGCTGTATAGGCTTTGGGTGTATGGACATGCCCCCAACTATACCGCGAACGCCTGCCGGTGTAGGGTATTGCACCATGCCTGAACAAAAAGCCAAACTCGAACTCCTCTGCATCGAACGCGGTCTAAAAATGACCGATCAGCGCCGCGTCATCGCGCGTGTCCTGTCCGATTCGTCGGACCATCCGGACGTCGAGGCGGTCCATCGCCGCGCCACCGCGATCGATGCCAATATTTCCATTGCGACCGTCTACCGCACGGTTCGGCTGTTCGAGGAGGCGGGTATCCTGGCCAAACACGATTTCGGCGATGGTCGGGCGCGCTACGAGGAAACGCCGGACGAGCACCACGACCACCTGATCGACATCCAGAGCGGCAAGGTCGTGGAATTCCATAACGGCGAGATCGAGGAACTGCAGCGCAAGATCGCGGAAAAGGCCGGCTACCGGCTGGTCGGCCACCGGCTCGAGTTGTATGGCGTGCCTTTGGACGACAATACCCACCGTCAAAAATGAGTGGACGGCGCCATCGCCGCCCCGATAATGGGCCAATGCTTGGGACGGCTCCCTGCGGATGAAGCATGCGCATCGACCGCGTTGACAGTGAAGCCGAACTTCTTGGGACTCCCACGTCGAGTGCGGAGATCGTCAAAGTCGTTGCCGGCGATTTCGAAGTTCGACTAGCCCAGACCGCCGCCGAGATCGACGCGGCGCAGGCGCTCCGCTATCGCGTGTTCTACGACGAGATGAAGGCGCGCCCGACGCCCGAGATGGCGCGGCTGCGGCGCGACTTCGACGTCTTCGATCCGGTATGCGAACATCTGCTCGTGCTCGACCGCCGTCGCGGCGAGGGGCCCGGTGGCATCGTCGGCACCTACCGTCTCATTCGCCGGCAGGCGGCGGCCAGGATCGGCCGCTTCTATTCCGCCGCGGAGTACGATATCGCCCCGTTGATCGACTATCCCGGCGAGATACTGGAGCTTGGCCGCTCCTGCATCGAAAAGGACGCGCGCAATACCGCGACGATGCAGATGCTGTGGCGCGGCATCGCGCTCTACGCTTTCCACTACAACATCCAGGTCATGTTCGGCTGTGCCAGCTTCCCGGGCACGGATCCGTCGCAGCACGCGCTGCCGTTCAGCTATCTTTATCATCACCATCTCGCGCCGCCGGAAATCCGGGTGCGCGCGCTCGACAGCCGCTACGTCAAGATGGATACGCTGGCGCCGGGCAGCTACGACGAACGCAAGGCGATGGCGCGCGTGCCGCCGCTCATCAAGGGATATCTCCGGCTCGGCGGCTTCGTCGGCAACGGCGCGGTGATAGATGCCCAGTTCAACACCACCGACGTCTGCATCATCGTCAAGACCGAGCTGGTGACGGAGAAGTACATCCGGCATTACGAACGCGGGATTCGTGATCAGGACGGCTGACGCGCCTGCAGCAGCCATGTGGATCGGTTCTCCTCTGCGCGGCGCGTTTCGGCTGCTGTGCTACCTGCTGCTCACGCTGGCGCTGCTGCCGTTCCATCTTCTGGCGCAGGCCCTGCGGCTAACGCCGGTCGTGCGCTGGCTACCGGTCGCCTATCACCGCATCGTCTGTGTCATCCTCGGCATCCGCGTCCGCGTCCACGGCCGGCGCTCGACGGTGACGCCCACGCTCTATGTCTGCAATCACGTGTCCTATCTCGACATCGAGCTGCTGGGCAGCCTGATCCCGGGCAGCTTCGTCGCCAAGGCCGAGGTCGCGACGTGGCCGTTCTTCAGCACGCTCGCCAAGGCGCAGCGCACCATCTTCGTCGAGCGGCGCTCGAGCAAGACCAGCACCAGCCGCGACGAGATGCTGAGGCGCCTCGACACCGGCGACAACCTGATGCTGTTTCCCGAGGGCACCAGCAGCGACGGCACGCGCGTCCTGCCCTTTCGCAGCGCCCTGTTCGCCGTGGCCCAGCTCCGCCGCGACGACAGGCCGATCACCGTGCAGCCGGTGGCCATCTCCTATACGCGCCTCGACGGCATTCCGCTCGGCCGCTACTGGCGGCCGCTGTTCGCCTGGTTCGGCGACCTCGACCTGGTGCCGCACCTCTGGCAGATGGTCTGCCTCGGCGAAACCGAGGCGGTGGTGACGTTTTTCCCGACCGTCGACATCGACACGCTGGGCGATCGCAAGAAGCTCGCCGAATACTGCTTCCAGCAGGTCTCGTTCGGCGTGCAGTCGGCAAATTCCGGCCGCCCCGAACTGCTGCCGCCGATTCGGGGCACGGCCTAGGGCCTCTCGACCCTGGCCGCCCTCGATGTTAAGAACCGGCCGTTCCAGCAACGGAGACAGATGACGGACGTCCGCACCGGCACCAGGAGCCAGTGGCAGCCCAAGCGCGTGTTCATTCGCACGTACGGCTGCCAGATGAACGTCTACGATTCGGACCGCATGGCCGACGTCCTGCGGCCGCTGGGCTATGCCCTGTCGGCGAGCCCCGAGCAGGCCGACCTGGTCGTTCTCAATACCTGTCACATCCGCGAAAGGGCCTCGGAGAAGGTCTATTCCGAGCTCGGCCGGCTGCGCGACCTCAAGCTCGAGCGCCGCCGCGACGGCGGCGACCTCACCATCGCCGTGGCGGGCTGCGTGGCCCAGGCCGAGGGCGAGGAGATCGTCCGGCGCCAGCCCGCGGTCGACATCGTGGTCGGGTCGCAGGCCTATCACCGCCTGCCCGAGTTGCTCGCCCGGGTGGCGCGCAAATCCGACGAACGGCGCTTCGACGGCCAGCGCCGGCCGGGCGCCGGCGTGCTCGACACCGACTTTCCCGCCGAGAGCAAATTCGATCGCCTGCCGGCGCCGTCGGAAGCCGACGTGCGTGCCGGCTCGGCGTTCCTCTCCATCCAGGAGGGTTGCGACAAGTTCTGCACCTTCTGCGTCGTGCCTTACACGCGGGGTGCCGAGTATTCGCGTCCAGTCTCGGCGGTGCTGCAGGAGGCCCGCGGCCTGGTGGCGGCGGGCGCGATCGAACTCACGCTGCTCGGCCAGAACGTAAATGCCTATCATGGCGAAGCGGCGGATGGTTCCACTTGGGGTCTCGCGCGGCTCATCAGGGAAATTGCCGGGATCGATGGCCTGGTGCGCCTCCGCTACACCACCTCCCATCCCCGCGACATGGACGACGATCTCATCGCCGCCCACGGCGAGGTGCCGCAGCTCATGCCCTACCTGCACCTGCCGGTGCAGTCAGGGTCGGACCGCATCCTGGAAGCCATGAACCGCGGCCATGGCCGCGACCATTTCCGTCGTCTGGTCGATCGCCTGCGCGGCGTCCGTCCCGATCTCGCTTTGTCGTCGGACTTCATCGTCGGCTTCCCGGGCGAGAGCGATGCCGACTTCGCCGACACGATGCGGCTGGTCGACGAGACCGGCTTCGCCTCGGCCTACACGTTCAAATACAGCCGCCGGCCGGGCACCCCTGGGGCGGCGCTGGGCGACCAGCTCGACGAGAAGCTGAAGATGGCGCGTCTCGCCGCGCTGCAGTCCCTGCTGGGCGCGCAGCAGCGCGCGTTCAACGACTCCAAGGTCGGCACCATCGTGCCGGTGCTGTTCGCCGAGGCCGGCCGCAAGCCGGGCCAGGTGCTGGGCAAGAGCCCGTGGCTGCAGTCCGTCTACGTCGAGGGCGATGTCGGCATGATCGGCTCCATCGTGGACGTGCGCCTGCGCGCGGCCTACGCGCTCAGCCTGACCGGCGAGGTCGTGACCGGCCAGTCTCCCTCCCGCTTCGAGGTCGCCGCGTGAGCGTTCCCCCCACCGGCGTCCGCGCCGCCGACGTCCGACGCATGAATTTCGACGACAATGCCCTGGTGGCGTCGCTCTACGGCAATCACGACCGCCATCTCGTGCGCATCGAACAGCTGGCGAACGTCCAGTTGAGCGCGCGCGGCAACCAGCTTGCGATCGCCGGCACGCCGGACGACGCCACGATCGCGCACAAGGCGCTGGGCGCGCTCTACGAGCGCCTGAAGCGCGGCCTGTCCATCGAAATGGCCGACATCGACGCCGCCGTCCGCTTTGCCCGCACCGGCGCCGAGCGCGGCGACGAAGACGGCATCCGTACGCGCCGCCGCACCGTGCAGGCGCGCTCGCCGGGACAGCGCGACTATCTGGCGGCTCTGCGCGAACGCGACATGGTGTTCGCACTGGGCCCGGCCGGCAGCGGCAAGACCTATCTCGCGGTCGCCGTCGGCGTGTCGCTGCTGCTGGCGGGCAAGGTCGAGCGCATCGTGCTGTCGCGGCCGGCCGTCGAGGCCGGCGAGCGGCTGGGCTTCCTGCCCGGCGACATGAAGGAGAAGATCGATCCCTACCTGCGACCGCTCTACGACGCGCTGCACGACATGATCCCGGCCGAGCAGATCGCCAACCGCATGGAGAACGGCGAGATCGAGATCGCGCCACTCGCCTTCATGCGCGGCCGCACGCTCGCTCACTGCTTCGTCATCCTCGACGAGGCGCAGAACACCACGCCGATGCAGATGCGCATGTTTCTGACCCGACTGGGCGAAGGCTCGCGCATGGTCATCACCGGCGATCCCAGCCAGACCGACCTGCCCAACAATCAGAAGTCGGGCCTGAACGATGCGGTCGAGACGCTGGACGGCATCGACGGCATGCGCTTCGTGCGGCTGACCTCCAAGGATGTCGTGCGCCACGACCTCGTCACCCGCATCGTCGATGCCTATGACGCGCGCGACAAAAAAGCCAAGTCTTAGCTGCCACGTCGTCCTGCTGGACGAAGGCTGGTTGAAAGCCCTGCCCGGTGTCGAGCGTCTGGTCCGCAAGGCCGCGCGGGCGGCGGCGCGGCGCGGCAAGTCCCTCAACGTGGCACTCGCCGACGACCGCGGCGTTCGTTCGCTCAACAGGCGCGACCGCCAGCAGGACAAGCCCACCAACGTCCTGTCCTACCCGTCGGGCGAGCGTGCGTTCCTGGGGGACATCGTGCTCGCCCGCCAGACCGTCTGGCGCGAGGCCAGGGCGCAGAAGAAATCGCCCGCCGATCACGTGGCCCATCTGGTCGTGCACGGGGTCCTTCATCTGCTCGGCCACGATCACGAGACCGGCGATGCCGACGCCGAACGCATGGAAGCGCTGGAGCGTCGGATATTGAAGCGACTCGGGATTTCCGACCCGTATCTAGTGTCATCGGACCGCGAGCCTCCGGCTCGCTCATGAACCCGAGCGAGCCGGAGGCTCGCGGTCCAGAAGAGTCAGAGCATCTCTAGCGGCTGCTTCCCGCGCGGCGGCGGGAAGGCGCGGTCGAGGTCGGCCAGGATCTGCGGCGTCAGCTTGACGTCGAGCGCGCCGAGATTTTCCTTCACGCGCTCGCGCGACGACGATTTCGGGATGGTGACGACGCCGGGCTGGGCGAGCAGCCAGGCGATCGCGAGCTGGGCCGGCGTGCAGCCGATGCCGTCGGCCAGTTTCTTGAGAGAGGCTTTGCGCAGCAGGCCGCCCTGGTCGAGCGGCGAATAAGCCATCAGCGGGACCCCGCGCTTGCGCATCCAGGGCAGCAAGTCGAATTCGGGGCCGCGGCGCGACAGGCAATAGAGCACCTGGTTGCTGGCGTTGAGGCTCTTGTCGAGCCGGGCGGCGTCCTCCATGTCGCCCGCGTCGAAGTTGCTGACGCCGAAGTCGCCGATCTTCCCGGCGTCGCGCAGGCGATGGAACGCCTCGAAGGTTTCCTCGAGCCGGGCGCCACCGCGCCAGTGCAGCAGGTAGAGGTCGATCCGCTCGATCCTCATCCGCGCGAGGCTGCGCTCGCAGGCCGCGATCGTGCCGGCGCGCGAGGCGTTGTGGGGATAGACCTTGCTCACGACGAAAGGACGTGGGGCGCGGCCGGCGATCGCCTCGCCCACGATCTCCTCGGCACCGCCCTCGCCGTACATCTCGGCCGTGTCGATCATCGGATAGCCGAGGTCGAGCCCGAATTTCAGGGCGTCGAGTTCCTCGGCGCGCCGGCGGGGGCTCTCGCCCATTCGCCAGGTCCCGAGGCCGAGAACCGGCATCGCCGCGCCGGAAGACAATTTACAAGAACGCATCGGGAACTTCCGCGATTGCAACGCCGGGCCGATAGCCTATCTTACCCACCATGCCCGATTCCACAGCGCACAGTACGAGGCCGGGCGTCTCTGGCCCGGCATCGACAAGCGAACACCCGGGGGTACCGGCTCCTTCGCCGGCTCCCGAGGCGCCTTCCACGGGCGGAATATTGCGCGCCATTCTGCGTCGGCTGCGCCGCCGCGAGAAGAACGAGGCGGTCCGCGAGGCCATCGAGGAACTGATCGAGGAGACGCCCGAAAGCGACACCCCGATCAGCGAGGACCAGCGCGTCCTGCTGGCCAACATCCTGAAGCTGCGCGACAAGACCGTGGCCGACGTCATGGTGCCGCGCGTCGACATCATAGCCATCGCCGCCGACACGCCGCTCGACGAGGTGGTGCGAGTGATCCAGACCGAGGCCCATTCGCGCTATCCGGTCTACCGCGAGGCGCTCGACGACGTTATCGGCATGATCCACATCAAGGACGTGCTGGCCTATTGGGGCACGTCGAAGAAATTCAATCTGCGCGACATACTGCGCCGCGTCGTCTTCGTGGCGCCGACTTTGCCGGTGCTCGACATGCTGCTCGACATGCGCCGCTCGCGCACGCACATGGCGCTGGTCGTCGACGAGTTCGGCGGCACCGACGGTCTGCTCACGATCGAGGATCTGGTCGAGGAGATCGTGGGCGAGATCGAGGACGAGCACGACGTCGCCCAGACGCCGACGGTCGCCCGTCGCGTCGATGGCACCATCGACGTCAACGGCCGCACGCCCATCGAGCTTCTCGAGCAGGAGATCGGCAACGTGTTGTCGGAGGACGAACGGCGCGAGATCGACACCGTGGGCGGATTGATCTTCTCCCTGCTTGGCCGCATCCCCGAGCGCGGCGAAGTCGTCGGCCATCCCTCCGGCGTCGAGTTCGAAGTGCTCGACGTCGATCCCAGGCGCATCCGTCGCCTGCGCGTACGGCAACCGACGTCGTCCCGGTCCGCCGCCTGATCGCCGCGTCGCTGCAATGAAACTTCAAGGATGGCGGGCCGCCGGCGCGGCTTTTCTGGCGGGCGCGCTCGCCGCCCTGGCGATGCCGCCGCTCTATTGGCTGCCGCTGGCCGTCGTGGGCATGGTGGTCTTCGTCTGGCTGTGGGAGACCGCGCCCGGGCCGCGCAGCGCGCTGCTGCGTGGCTGGGCCTGGGGCACCGGGCATTTCGCCGTCGGCTCCTACTGGATCCTCGAGGCCTTCTCGGTGCCGCCGGCCGAGTACGAACTGCTGGGGCCGCCGATCGTGATCGGCCTGGCGGCGCTCCTGGGCTTCTTCCCGGGGCTTGCGGCCGGGGCGGCGCGTTGGGCCGCGCTGAGGTGGCCCGCGCTGGCCGGCCGCTACCGCCGGCTCATCCTGCTGGCAATCGCCTGGACCGTCGCCGAATGGCTGCGCGGCCATGTCTTCACCGGCTATCCGTGGAATCCGCTGGGCCATGTCTGGGCCTTCGCGGCGCCGTTGGTGCAGAGTGCGGCGCTGTTCGGCGTCTACGGTCTCGGTGCCTTCACCTTCCTCGTCCTGGCGGCGCCGACCGCGGGGTGGCGGGCCTCGCTCGCGGCCCTGGTCGCGGTCGGGCTTGCGGGTGCTGCCGGCGTGGCAGTGATGGCGCCGGCAGGCGAGGGGCAGCCGGGACCGATGCTGCGCATCGTCCAGCCGAATATCCCGCAGTCCGACAAATGGCGGCCGGACACGCGGGCGCGTCACCTCGCCAAGCTGGTCGAGATGAGCCGGCGCGACGGCTTCGACCGTCTTGCCGCCGTGATCTGGCCCGAGACGGCGCCCCCCTTCATCATAGAGCCGGGATCGCCGGCACTGGCGGTCATGGCCGCGGCCGTGCCGCCCCAGGGCTATCTGCTGACCGGCGCCGCCCGCGGCACCGGCCAGCGCCAGGATGGTGTGTGGAACTCGTTGCTCGTCGTCGATCGTGCCGGCGCGGTCGTGGCGCACTACGACAAGGTCCATCTGGTGCCGCTGGGCGAGTACATCCCGTTCCACAAGCAACTCGCCCCGGTGTCCGGCTTCATCGGCCGCGGCTCGTTCGAAGTGGGCGAGCGGCGCGCCACGCTTGCGGTTCCGGGTTTGCCGTCCTTCTCGCCGGTGATCTGCTACGAGGTGATCTTTCCTGCGGCGGTGACGGGTCCCGGCGAGCGGCCGCGTTGGCTCCTGAACGTCACCAACGACGCCTGGTTCGGCCTGTCGAGCGGCCCCTATCAGCATCTCGCCAGTTCCCGCCTGCGCGCCGTGGAAGAGGGGTTGCCGATGATCCGGGCGGCCAACACCGGCGTATCCGCCGTGATCGATGCTTACGGTCGGGTTCTGGTGTCTCTCGACATGATGCAGGAGGGTGTCATCGACCATCCCCTGCCGCAGGCGCGGCAGCCCACACCCTACGGTCGTTGGGGCGATGGGAGCCTTTTGGTTGTCCTGGCGTTTCTGATCGGTGGGTTGTTCGTCGGAAGCCTGCCGGGGCGCCGGGCTCGCTCCTGAACTATTCCACGTTTTCAAAGCCCTGAGGTTCAGCTTGCATTCCGTGTAAGAGCGGCTAATGTCATATGCAGCTTAGGCGTGTAGATATGCATTTTTGCACTGGTTCTGTCATCGGTTCCGCGCACTTTTGACGTGTCTCCTTCTTCTTGTTCCCCCTCACGAAATCGCATTTAGAGGAACCTGGACCGATGGCAAGATCACACCCGGTTGACGTCCACGTCGGAGCACGCATGCGGCAGCGGCGGACGCTTCTCGGGATGAGCCAGGAAAAGCTCGGAACAGCCGTCGGGCTGACGTTTCAGCAAATCCAGAAGTACGAGCGCGGCTCCAATCGCATCGGGTCGAGCCGGCTTTACGAGTTCGCCAAGGTGCTGGACGTGCCGGTGTCGTATTTCTTCGACGAGATGCCGTCCAATGCGCTGGCCGGACGGCCGATGTCGGGACGCGGTCGCAAGGGTGGCTTCGGCGAGACCGGCACGCCGTTCGAGCAGGAAAAGGACCCGCTGATCAAGCGCGAGACGCTCGAGCTGGTCCGCGCCTACTACAAGATCCGGGAGCCCCGCGTGCGCAAGCGCATCTTCGAGATGGTCAAGGCGGTGGGTGCGGCCAGCCACGCCGAAGCCCTGGGCGGCCGCAAGGGTCGCTGAGGGCGAAGGGGTTTTAAGGCCGAGGCAGTTGGGCACAGGTTGCCACTCCGTGAACCTCTTGATTTCCTCCGGTAATTGGAGTTTTTAGCGGCGCGGCCTCGATGGTCGATGCCGCCGCGGACGGATTTGGACGACTTGCCACCGCGAAAACAAAGGCTAAGCCGGACGTTGGCGGCCCTGCTGCCCTGCCCGGAGTCCAGCGTGAACCGTGGGAGGGCATTGTGACGCTCAAGGACTATCTTTTTACCAGTGAATCGGTCTCCGAAGGCCATCCGGACAAGGTCAGCGACCAGATCTCGGACGCCATTCTCGACGCGTTCATCGCCAATGACATCAAGCTCGGCATCGCCGACGACAGCCACGCCAACACCCGACTGGGCTGCGAGACGCTGGTCACCACCAACAAGATCGTGATCGCCGGCGAAGGCCGCGCCTCGGCGCCCTTCATGAAGAAGTACGGCAAGCAGACCGTCGTCAACCGCGAAGCGCTGACCGAGATTGCGCGCCGTGTCGTGCGCGACATCGGCTACGACCAGGACGGGTTCAGCTACCACGGCGCCGACGTCGAGGTGCTGCTGCACGGCCAGTCGCCCGACATCGCGATGGGCGTCGATGCCAAGAAGAAGGGCGGCAATCTCGGCGAGCAGGAAGGCGCTGGCGACCAGGGCCTGATGTTCGGCTTCGCCTGCCGCGACTCGGAAGAGTACGAGAAGGGCTCGTTCATGCCGGCCCCGATTTTCTTCTCGCACAAGATCCTCGAAGTGCTGAGCAAGGCGCGCCGTTCGGGCGAGTTGGGCGACCTGCAGCCCGACGCCAAGAGCCAGGTCACGGTGCGTTACGTCAACGGCAAGGCCGTCGGTGCCACCAAGGTCGTGGTCTCGACGCAGCACCGCGAAGCCACGGCGAAGGGCAAGAAGTACAATTCGAACATGATCCGCGAGATGATCACGTCCCATGTCGAGAAGTCTCTGCCCAAGGGCTGGATGCCCAAGAAGACCGCCGACTTCTTCTGCAATCCGACCGGCAACTTCGTCGTCGGCGGTCCCGACGGCGACTGCGGCCTGACCGGCCGCAAGATCATCGTCGACACCTACGGCGGCTTCGCGCCGCATGGCGGCGGCGCCTTCTCGGGCAAGGATCCCACCAAGGTCGATCGCTCGGCCGCCTATGCCGCACGCTACCTCGCCAAGAACGTGGTGGCTGCGGGCCTCGCCGACCGCTGCCTGATCCAGGTCGCCTATGCCATCGGCGTCGCCGATCCGATGTCGCTCTATGTCGACACCCAGGGCACCGGCAAGGTCGACGAACGCAAGCTGGAGAAGGTCCTCGCGGACATCTTCCCGCTGCGCCCGACCAACATCCGCCGTGGCCTGCAACTCAACAAGCCGATCTACCAGCGCACCGCGTCTTACGGCCATTTCGGCCGCAAGCCCGAGCGCGACGGCGCCTTCTCGTGGGAGCGCACGGATCTGGTGGCCGAGCTGAAGCGGGCGTTCGGCGCGCGCTGAGTTCGTCTCTCGTCGATACCAAGAGGCGCGCGGAGGTTCATGCCGCGCGTCTTTTCATGTGAGGAATGCAGTCTAAACAATTGATTCTAAGGGAATTTCGGATATTCTCGTGAGGGATGGCTCCTCTGGAGAATGGCGGCTTCCAGCAATCGGTTTGGGATGGCGAACGCCGCCAACCGATCGACTCTCTCATGCGGGCCCTGCTCTACATCGCCCAACAGGTCGGGCGGCCGGTCGGCGAAGCCGACATACGGCGGCTCGCGGTCCTGCCCCTCTCTGGCCTCGATGAAAGCGCCTTCCTGACCGCCGGCAAGCGGCTGGGGCTGGAGGCCTATGCCGTCGATCTCGCCGGCCGCGACGGCGCCGGGCGGCTGGAAGACCTGCCCCTGCCGTTCGCCCTGGTCGGTGCGCCCGACCAGCCCGCTTACGTCGTGGTGGCCGGCGGCGACGGCCAATGGACGGTGCTCGACGTCGTCGAGGGTCGCGTCTGGCGCCTGGCGACCGACGAGGTGATGGCGCTGGGAGCGCGGGCGCTGGTGATGCGCGAGCCCGCCGCCCACGAGCGCCGCCGGGAATGGTACGCGCCGCTATGGGCCCGGGTGCGGCCGGTCGTGCTGAAGCTCGCGGCGATGTCGTTCGTCGTCAACCTCCTCGGCCTCGCCACGCCGCTTTTCATGATGCTGGTCTTCAATGCCGTGATCGGCCCCGATGTGACCGGTCGAGACGGCAAGATGGACGCCGCGGCGACCATGACCATGCTCTGCGCCGGCATGGTGATCGCCTATGCCATCGACTTCGCGCTGCGCCTTGCGCGCGGCTGGCTCTCGGCGCGCACCGGCGCCCGCCTCGACACGACGATGAGCGGCGAGGTGCTGCATCACTTGGTACAACTTCCCTATCGCCACTTCGAGCGCACGCCCTCGGGCGTCATCGCCGAGCGGCTGCGCCAGCTCGACGTGCTGCGCGGCTTCCTCACCGGCCAGATGCCGGTGCTCGCCATCGACGTCGCCTTCGTCGCACTCTTCCTGGCCGTCACCTTCGCCATCAGCACCACGCTGGGGATCGTCACGACGCTGGCCCTGCCGGTGGTGATCGGCGTGTCGCTGGCCACCCATCGTTCCCAGCGCCGGCTCGCCGACGAGAACTTCCAGGCGCTGGCGGCCAAGAGCTCGACCCTGACCGAGACGGTCGCCAATGCCGCCACCATCAAGGCGCTGGGGCTCGAGGCCGAGGTCGAGAAGCGCTGGCAGGCGCGGGTCGAGCAGTCCGCCTGGACCAGCTTCCGCGCCAGCAACCTCGCCAACATCGCCGCCAGCGCCTCCGGCGCGCTCCAGCTCATGGCCTCCCTGGCGATCGTGGCCATCGGCGTGCACGAGATCCTCGACCATCGCATGACGGTGGGCGCGCTGATTGCCGTCAACATGCTGGCCTCGCGTGCGCTGCAGCCGATGCGCCAGCTGGTGATGGCCTGGCAACAGCTCCAGGCGGTGGCGGCGGCCTTTCGTCGAATCGACGGGCTGATGCACGAAGCCGTCGAAAGCCCGGCCGGTGGGTTGGCGCCGATGCCGCCGCTCCAGGGCGACATCGCGTTCGAGCGCGTGACCTATCGCCCCGACGATCACGTGCCCGCCGTGCTGCAGGATGCCGACCTCGACATCGCCGCCGGCGAGATCCTGGGAATCGTGGGGCCGTCGGGGTCGGGCAAGACGACGATCGCCAATCTCGTTCAGGGCCTGTTCAAGCCGTCGGGCGGCCGCGTGCTGGTGGACGGCACCGACATCTCGCACATATCGCCGGCCCAGCTGCGCGCACAGATCGGTTGCGTGCCCCAGGAACTGCAACTCTTCACCGGGTCGGTGCGGGAAAACATCGCCATGGGCGTCACCAACAAGGATCCCGGCCGCGTCGTGGCGGTGGCCAAGTTCGTCGGCGCCCACGATTTCATCCAGCGCCTGCCGGAAGGCTACAACACCGTGCTGGGCGAGCGCGGCCAGGGACTGTCGATGGGCCAGCGCCAGCTTCTCTGCATTGCCCGCGCCCTGATCCGCAATCCGCGCATCCTCATCCTCGACGAGGCGACCAGCGCCCTCGACCCGGCGACGGAGGAGCAGCTCCTGCGGCAGCTCAAAGCCAACACGAGCGGCCGCACCGTCATCATGATCACCCATCGGCTGGCGCCGCTCGCCATCGCCGACCGGGTGGCGCTGCTGATGGACGGCCGCATCGAGCGCGTCGGCCCGCCGACCGAGGTCATGGCCTATGCCCGCATCCGCATGGCCGAGGCGAGCCGCGGCCGTGGCGCGCCGGGCTCGACGGCGCATGCCGCGTCGCGCGCCATGCTCATCTAGGCGCGCTGGAGCGGGCTGCTTTTGGCAAAGGTGTTGAGCTGGGCCGTAAGCCTGCAATTTTTGCAAATGCCTATCAGTTGCAAACAAAAATGCGATGCCGCAAACTGCAGCCGCAGCCGCACGGATAACCAGTGCCGCTGGGATTTTTCAGTTGAACAAGGCGGTGATTGTCATGTTTTCCGATTTTGCGGCCACGCCGCGCCTCAGCGTCATGGGCGAAGAGGAGAACATAGACATCTTCTTTCCGGCGCTGGCCGCCTTTCACGGACAGTCGGCGCTGGCGATGCTGGCGATCACCTTCCAGGGACTGCGGGCGGCGCTTGCCCATCTCTCGCCTGCATCGCCGCCGCCACGCGCCGAGATCTCGGTCGTCAGCGGCCATCCCGGGCCGGGCGTGCGCGATGCCTTCGAGTTCGTCACGCGCGCCGCGACCCGCGGGGCCTATATCGTCGACCGCTCGCTGCCGAAGGCGCGGCTCAATCCGCGGACTGAAATCTCCTACAGCTTCCGCCTCACACTACGCGAACGCACCGTCGAGGCAGCCCTGCGCCCTGGGTTCCTGCCGCAGCGGTTCTTCGACCTGTTTGGACTGGTCGCCGCCGACGCGTCGTACACAGCGGAGTTGAGCGCGCTCAAGCAGACCATTGCCGTTCGTGCGCTGCAGTCGTCTCCCGAAAGCCTGTTCGAGCTGGCCTGAAGGCAATTACATGGCTCGCGAGCAGCAAACTGCGGCCGGCGTCCTTGCCCTCACCTGCGGCCATCCCGACGGCAGTCTGGCGCAGCTTGCCACGGTGCCGGGCGACGGCGCGCATGTGCGGCTGGTGGACCAATATGCGCTCGACGACCTGCCACTCGAGACGCATAGGGCCCTGCTAATTTCGATGCATGCCGACCAGCGCTTTCTGTCCGCTCGCGCCGATCGGCTGGATCGCTTTGTCGGCGAGGGCGGCACGGTCGTCGTCAGCGGGCATGTCGCTTACCCTTTCCTCTCCGGTCTCACACCGTTCCAGCCCATCGAGAACTATCGATTGCGTGATCTCGTGGTCAACGCGGAGGCGCCGCATCCGGTATGGGCCGGCGTGATCGCCAAGGAGCTGATGTTTCGGCGCGGCGTGGCCGGCTTTTACGGTCGCGGCTGGCACAGGCCGCCCGACGGGGCGACGGTTCATCACAGTCTCGGTGCCGACCGCCGGCCGCTCGATTTCACCTACCGCATCGGGCTTGGATGGGTGCTTTTCCATGGCGGCAACGATCTCTGGCAGTACGGCGCCGTCCAAGACTCGACGCGCCTCATCGCTCCTCAGCTATTGCGCTGGCTTCTCCTATCGGAGGTGGACTCGTGACTCTCGCAGTGCTCGACGGCGGCACTTACTATCACCACGAAACAATCTACGCGCCGCGCTACAAGGACATGTTCGATCGTGCGATCTACATGCCGGATCTCACGGCCGCCGATCTCGAGGACGTGACGGTGCTTGTCGTACCGGACAGGTCGCATCCGGAACTCCTGCGCCGCCATCGCGGCCTGTTCGAAGCGTTCCTCGACCGTGGCCGCACGCTGGCCGTCCTCGGCGAGAACGCCGCCGAGACTTGGGCGCCCGGTGTCGTCTGGACGTCGCGGCCGACCAATTTCTGGTGGTGGCTGGAGCCCGGCGCGGAGCCGCCTCAGCATCTGGTACGGCCCGACCATGAGCTTTTCCGCTTTGTCGCCTTTCGCGACAGCATCTGGCACTTCCACGGAATCCTGCATCCACCGGCAGGCGCCGAGACACTGATTGCGGTCGCGGCCGACCCCGAAGGGCGCGATGGTGGCGGCGCCCTGTTGTACGACGACCGCGTGTCGACGCCGGGCCGTCTGCTGGTCGCGACGCTCGACCCGTTCTATCACCACGGCAGCCACTTCATGCCGGCCACGACCCGCTTCCTCGACGGCTTTCTGCCTTGGGCCCGCGAACTCGCACGCCAGGCGAGGGGCTGACGCCGCTCATCGACCGTTCGACCAGATCAGAACCGGTTGCGCAGGGTGACCATGATGTTGCGGCCGGGCTGGATCAGGGGATTCGTCACGCTTTGGGGGAAGGACATGCTGGGTACCGTCGAGCCCGTCTGGTACGCCGTATTGAACAGGTTCTCGACGCCGATGGTGACCATCGAATCACCGAACTGCGGCGAGACCAGCTCGGCAAGGTTGAGAGTCGCGTAGAGATTGAGGATCGCATATCCGCTGGTCGGGAATTCCTGCAGCGGATCGATGCGCGTCTTCGAGAGCGCCCAGTCCATCCGGCCGACCAGCGAGATGCCCGTGTCGGCGGGGGCGTACTGGATGCCCAGATTGCCGTAGACCGGCACGATGAAGGGCACTGGCGTGTTGGTGGTGGTGTTGGTCGCCGTCAGCGTCGAGGCGGCACCGAAGAAGGTCACCTCCGGGCGGACCTGCCAGCGGCCCTCCAGCTCGACGCCGTTCATGTTCACGTTGCCGACATTCTGGCGCTGAGTGTTGCCGGAGCCCACCTGCACCGTCTCGATGAAGTTCGCGAACGCGTTGTGGAAGGCGGTCGCCGTCAGGCTGGCGGTCGGCAAGCGCACTCTGTAACCCGCCTCGAACGTCAGGCCGGTTTCGGGTACCAGGTTCGGATTGGGCAGCATGAAGCCCGAGGCGGTCGTGCTGAAGCTGTACTTGTCGAACGTCGTCGGCGCGCGGAACGAAGTCGCGGCGTTGCCGAAGAACTCCAGCTCCTTCACCGGGCGAAACGCCACGCCGGCGCTGCCGGTGAGGGCATCGTTGGTGACGCTGCTTGCCGACCGATAGAGCGGCGCCAGCGCTGCCGGAACGGGCGACGTGGCGGCACGCGTGTTGATGTTGTCGTATCGCAATCCGCCCGTCAGGGTCCAATCCGGTGCCGGCGTCCACTCCTGCAAGGCGAACACGCCGAAGCTGGTTTGCGCGGTGAAGGGTCCAGTTTGAAACGTGTTGACGTTGGTCGTGTTGAACACGGTGCCGGCGGCGTTGCGGTTGATGGTCTGGCTGGTGTTCAGGCTGCCGGGCCGCAGCTCTTCGTTGAAATCGGCGCCGATCGTCGTCTTCGCCGGCGTTCCGGCCAAGTTCCACGGGATTTCGCCGTAGGCCCGGCCGCCGTACACCGTCGGCCCGATGACGTCGCTTTCGGTGAAGGTGGTCCGCCGGAGCACGGAATTGTTGGTGTTGGTGAGCTTGGTGTAGAAATTATTGATGTAGATGCTGGCGTGGACCTGGCGGAACGGGCCCTCGTCGAATGTTCCAGAGTAACTGAGGTTGGCCATGTCGACACGGTTGTCGGCGTTGCGCGCCCGGATGAAGGGCGCTCCCGGCGCGCCGGCGGATCCGTCGTTGACACGCTCGCTGCGCAGGTCGAGGCCGATGCGATGGCCTGCCGCCGGAGTGTAGCCCAAGGTCGCACTGCCGCCCAATGTCTGAAAGTCGGTGTTGGGAATCTCGCCGATCGGGGATTGATAGTTATTGCCGTCACGGGTGCCGAAGGACACGCGTGCGTCGAAGCCGTAGCCGGTCGCTTCGGCGTCGACATGGGTATTGGCCGTTCCGGCGGCGCTGCCGAAGGTGAAGGCCGTTCCGGCGGCGACACGGGCCGGGCCGTTCGGATCGCCCGTTGCCTTCCGGGTCACGATGTTGATCAGGCCGCCCAATGCGTCGCTGCCATACAGCGACGACGCCGGACCGCGGATCACTTCGACCCGCTCGACGTCCTCGGGCTCGAAGAACAGGAACTGGAGCGTGTTGCGGCCGCGGAAGCGGACGCCATTGACGAACAGCGGCACGCGAAAATCGTTCGTGTTCAACCCGCGCACGCGGACCTGCCCGCCGATCCCGCCGGCCCTCGAGACGGTGACGCCGGGAAGCTGTTGCAGGATGTCGGTGAGGCTGGACGGGCTCATCAGTTCGATCTGCTGGCGCGTGATCACACTGGTCGATTGCGTCGGCTGGTGCAGGATGCGGGGCTGCGGCAGCGCCGGCCCGTAGGCTTCCCTTTCCGGCTGGCTGGTCACCGAGAGCGGCGGCAGTTGCATGGGTTGCCCGGCGGGCGGGGGGGGCTGTGCCCAAGCCGGGTCGGCAACCAATGCCGCGCTCATCGCCAACACAACGCAAGAATGCCGCATCGAATTCATCCTCTCTCTCTGTTTTTGAATGATAATACGAATCATTCTCATATAGCAAATGCGACTTACTCGCACTATAAGAACGAGGCGATGACGGACGACGGTGACGTCGGATTTGCGGCGAATGGGCGGGAAGATGTTGCGATCAGTTTGGACAGGCGCGGCAACGGCAGCGATCGTTTGTACTGCTGCGACGAGCGGGCGCGCAGAAGACGTCGTCGATCAACGGGAGCGTCGATTCGTCTTCACGTCGCCCGCCGAGCGAATCGTTTTTTTGCCGATGCCGGCGCCCTCTACTTACATCGCCATCGATGGCAGCGAGCGACGGATCGTCGGGATGAACCTGGGGTCGGCGACCGCCATGCGCGACGGCATCCTGGGCCGACTCTTTCCCGGCATGCGGTCGATACCGACCGACGTGACCAGCGGCGCGGGCTTCATGCCCAATATCGAAGCCATTCTCGCGCTCCGCCCCGACACGGTCTTCCAGTGGGCGACCGCTGGCAAGGATCCGATCGAAATGCTCGACCGGGCGGGTCTCAGGACGCTCGGCATTCGCTACGGCACGCAGGAGGACATGGCGGGCTACGTCGCGATGATGGGCCTAGTTGCCGGCAAGCCGGAACGCGCTGCCGAGATCATGCGGCGACAGCAGGAGCGGCTGGAAGCGATCGCGGGCGCGATGACGGGCCTGACCGATCGTCAAAAGCCTCGCGTGCTGTCGCTGGGCCGTACGACCGACCGTTTCAGCGCCGCCGGAGCCGGCAGCTACACCGACTTCTACATCCAGCTCGCCGGTGGCCGGAACGTGGCGGCGTCCGAGCGCCTGGCCGCAGGCGGCGTCACGCTGGAGCAAATCCTCACCTGGGATCCCGAAGTGGTGCTGCTCGGCAACTTCGACACGGCGATGCCCGCCGACCTCTACGCCGATCCGCGCTGGCAGGGCGTCGCCGCGGTTCGCGCGCGCCGGGTCTATCGCGTGCCGCTGGGGGGCTATCGCTGGGATCCGCCGAGCCTCGAATCGGCTCTGACCTGGACGTGGCTGGCCGGCCTGCTGCAACCCGATCGCGCCGGCTTCGATCTCCGCGCCGACATGCGCGCCTGGTATCGCTTTCTTTACGGTCACGAACTCGGCGATTCCGAGATCGACTCCATCCTTTTCGCCACGGCGAATGCCGGCTCGGCCGGCTACGAGCGCTACGGCAAGCGATGAGCAGCAGGACCTTTCAGGTCGCGGCGCGTCCAGCGTTCCTCGCGACAATCTCGGTGACTCAGATTCTTCTCGTCGCCGGGCTGGTCGTGCTGCTGGCGGCGACGATCCTCGTGTCGCTCGCCGTCGGCCGCTACGCCGTGCCGATCCATCGCGTCGCCGCGATCCTAGTGGCACCGCTCACCGGCATGACGCCAGCCTGGACGCCGACCGAGGAGCTGGTGGTCTGGACGGTGCGCCTTCCGCGGATTCTGATGGCGGGCCTCACGGGTGCCGGACTTGCCCTGTCTGGTGCGGTTCTTCAGGGCATCTTTCGTAATCCGCTGGTCGGACCGCAGACGATCGGTGTCTCATCCGGCGCGGCGCTGGGCGGCGTGGTCGCCATTCTGATTGCGGGCTTTGGCCCCTTGGTCACGGTTGGTGCGTTCATCGGCGCCATCGCGGCATTACTTGCCGTGCTCGCTATCCATCGCGCCGACAGCGTGTCGCCCGTGTTGTCGCTCGTCCTGGCCGGCGTCGTCGTCGGCGCGTTCTGCGGCGCCCTGGTCGGCTTCGTGACCTTCGTCGCCGATCCCGAGACCAAGTTGCCCGGCATCGTCTTCTGGTTGCTGGGAAGTTTTGGTACCGCGACCTGGCCCCGCCTGGTGCTGGTCAGCGCATGCACGGTGCTGGCCGGCGGTGTGCTGCTGGCGATGCGTTGGCGCATCAACGTGCTGTCGTTGGGCGACGAGGAGGCGCGAAGCCTCGGCGCCCACCCCGGGCCAGACCGGCTGATCCTCCTGGGCGGCGTCTGTCTGATCGTGGCGGCACAGGTTGCCGTCAGCGGCTCCATCGGATGGGTCGGCCTGGTGGTGCCCAATCTGGCACGCATGATCGTGGGCGCCGATCATCGCAAGCTGTTGCCGGTCGCTACCTTGATCGGCGCCATCTTCCTGATCGTCGCCGATACCTGCGCCCGAGGGATCAGTGCGGCGGAAATTCCGGTGGGTCTGGTCACCGCCATCGTCGGGACGCCGGTCTTCGCCTACCTGCTTCGCCGCAACGCCACGGCGCGCGCGCCATGATCGAGGTTCGCGACGCCGGCCACTGGTTTCTCCCCGGTCAATGGCTGTTCCGGACGCTGTCGCTCGCCGTTCCCGCCGGCAGCATCGCGGCGGTCCTCGGCCCCAACGGCCGCGGCAAGACGACATTGTTGCGCGCCGTTTGCGGCACGCTGGCTTTGCGAGAAGGCGCGGTCGGCGTGCCCGATCCGGTCGGCTACGTGCCGCAAGCGTACGGCGCCATCGCCTATTCGGCACTCGACATGGTGCTGCTGGGACGCAGCCGCCGACTGGGCCGCTTCGGGGCACCGAGCCGCGCCGACACGGCGGCGGCCATCGCCTGTCTCGACGAAGTCGGCCTCGTCGATGTCGCGGGGCGGCGATACGACCATTTGAGTGGCGGGCAACGTCAGCTCGTGCTGCTGGCGCGCGCTCTGGCGACCGAGTGCCGTGCCCTGGTGCTCGACGAGCCGGCCTCGGCGCTCGATCTGGCCAACCAGGGCGTCGTGTTGCGTCTGATGCGGCGCCTCGCGGTCGACCGCGGGCTCGCCATTCTTTTTACCACGCACGATCCCGATCATGCGTTGGCGGTGGCGGACACCGCCTTGCTGTTGCTCGAGCAAGCCGATCACGTGTTCGGTGCCGTCGACGATACGTTGAGCGAGACCAACCTGTCGCGCCTCTATGGCATCGAGGTCCGACGGTTGGCTTTTTCCGACGGCGCCGGCCGCGGCGAAGCGGTCGTGCCGATGCACGGGCTCGGCCGGCAGTGACGCGATTGCCAACCTGTGAGCGTCGCCAATCAGGAATGCGTTCATGAGTTTCAGCCGTTTGATCGCTTGCCTTCTCTCTGCGCTGTTGCCGGCCGCTGCATTTGCACAGCCGGAGGTGTCTCCGGTATCGCCAGACGCATTGCCGCCCGCTGCTGCCGCCTCGCTGCTGCCACGCGACCTGTCGGTCTGGGGAATGTTCCTCCAGGCCGACTGGGTGGTGCAGGCGGTGATGGTTGGTCTGGCGGTGGCCTCGGTCCTTACCTGGACGGTCTTTTTGGCCAAGAGCCTGGAACTGAGCATCGCTCTGCGCCGCCAGCGCACGATGTTGTCCGCGGTCGATGGTGCGCGCTCGCTCGAAGACGCGCCGGCTGGCGATCTGACGGCCGCGGCGCAGGCCGAGCGGAGCCTGTCGGCCGAGGCACCTGGCGACCGCGAAGGCCTGAAGGAACGAGTGGCATCGCGGCTGGAACGCCTCGAAGCCGCCGCCGGCCGTCGCATGCTGAAAGGGACGGGTGTGCTCGCCACCATCGGCGCCACGGCCCCCTTCGTCGGCCTGTTCGGCACGGTGTGGGGAATCATGAACAGCTTCATCGGCATCTCGCGCGCCCAGACCACCAACCTCGCCGTGGTGGCACCGGGCATCGCCGAGGCTTTGCTGGCGACGGCACTCGGCTTGGCGGCGGCCATTCCGGCGGTGGTGATCTACAACCACTTCGCCCGCCGGATCTCCTCCTACAAAGCGCTGGTCGGCGATACCTCGGCTGCGGTGCTGCGGCTGGTGTCGCGCGACCTCGGACGGCGCTGAGCCATGTCGGTCAAATTGGATCACGGTGAGGACGATCTCGCCGAAACTCATGAGATCAACGTCACGCCCTTCATCGACGTCATGCTGGTGCTGCTGATCATCTTCATGGTCGCGGCGCCGCTGGCGACTGTCGATGTGCCGGTCGATCTGCCGGCCTCGTCAGCGGAGCGTCGACCCAAGCCTGACGCGCCTCTCTATCTGACGCTGAAGGCTGATTTCTCCTTCGTGGTCCGCGACAAGCCGGTCAGCCGGGAAGCGCTGTCCAGGGCATTGGATGAGGCCACTGGCTCGAAGAAGGACGAGCGCATCTTCCTCAGGGCCGACAAGAGCGTACCCTACGGCGAACTGATGCAGGCGATGAACGCGCTTCGGACGGCAGGCTACCTGAAAGTGGCCCTCGTCGGGTTGGAGCAATGAGAGAGAGCATCCGCTGGGGAGGCAGCTTCGCCGTCGTGCTGGCGGTGCATGCCGGTGCGGTGGGCGTGGCCCTGGGTTGGAGCGAGGCCGCGGCACCCCATTCGCCAGCGCCGGCGGCGGTGATGGTGGAGTTGGCGCCGCTGCCGGTGGCGCCCATCGCGACCCCCAACGAGGCGCCGCCGGCGCCGGAGCTGAGCGAGGTCATCCCCGAACCGGAACCGCCACCACCCGTGGAAATGCCGCCACCGGTGGTGGCTGAGGTCACCTTGCCGGAACCGGAACCGCCGCCGCCCGTCGACCTCAAGCCGCCACCGCCCAAACCGGAGGTCAAGCCGCCAGAGAGGAAGCCGCCGCAGCCCCGGGTCGCGGCGCCACAGACGGCGCCCGCTGAAGCGCCGCAGCCCGCGGCGCCGGCGCCAGGCGTGCCGGTCGTGCGGTCTTCTAACGCCTTGCCGACCTGGAGGGGCCTGCTGATGAGCCATTTCGAACGCCACAAGCGCTACCCCAACGAGGCACAGCGTGCGCGTCATCAGGGGGTGGTTCATGTGCGCTTCACGATGGATCGGCAGGGAAGGGTGCTGGCCGCGCGCATCGAGCGCGGCGCCAATGTGCCAAGCCTGGACCAAGAGGGTCTCGATCTTCTGCGGCGTGCGCAGCCGCTACCGCCGCTGCCTGCCGATCAGCCCGGCGACACACTGGAACTGATCGTTCCGATCCAATTCTTCCTGCTGAGGTGAGCTGGCGTCAGACATCTGAGCGACCGCAAAAGAAAGAATTCAGAAATATTTGACATTTCATCAGGTTTTTGGCTATATTTCTGTCAGGCTGCCGCCAGATGCGCCGGCCTTTTTCATTTCCGGCAAGACCTATCCGTGCCGTCCACGGGTCCGCGCATTGCGCTTGGTGCAGCCGCCCTGGGTCCTTACCCAGGGGTGAGAGCAATCCATCTACGCCCAAAGGGCTTCGTGCTGGCAGTGCTGGCACCAACAGGAAAAGAGCCACGCGTCGAATCGTGGACAGGCAATCGTGCGCCGGGTCGGGAGACGGATCCGGGCACACTTAAGGGCCCAACACAAGGACGTTTCAGGTGGGCCCGCTGAGCCGGGTAAAATCCCGGATTTATTGGCTTCCAGGCGGTTGGAAAGCCAAATATCTGTCAGCCAAGTTGGGCCAACTGTGAAAAGTTGGGCCAGCTTTGGAGAGCCTAGATCAGATCGCCAAAGTCGGGGTCCTCGAGGCGGGCCAGCCGCTCCGAGGCGAGGCGGGCGCAGTCGATCAGCAGTGCCTTGCGCCGCGCCGCGACCACGGGCCGGCGCGGCGGGTGGCGCAGGACCTCGCCGCCGTAGGCGTCGGCCACGATCAGGCCGATCTCGTCGGGGATCAGGGTCTGGGGAAAGTCGACGGGGATGGCGACGTAGAGCTGGTCGCACCAGTCGAGGTAGTCGGGCCATTTGCCGTCGACGCGCCAGTCCTCGATCGACGACTTCACCTCGACGATGACGAGCTCGCCGCTCCGGCCTATGGCGAAGATGTCGGCGCGTCGTCCGTCGGGCAGCGGCAATTCGAGCAACACCGAATAGCCCGCCTGGCGCATCAGGCGGCAGGTGCCCCGGCAGACGGCGACGGTGACTTCGGGGCGCGCCTGACGTGCTGCGGGCTGCATGTCCATGGAGCGGCATCGTATATGCTAAGGGGAGATGATGCCCATTCGAGATCTTGCGGCCCTCGAGGCCGACGTGCGGCGCGACCTGGCGTTGATCTCCTACCCGGAGCTGCGCTGGTTGCGGCCCACCGTTGGGCCTGGCGGCGAGAAGGTCCTCGACGTGCTGATCGTGGGCGGCGGGCAGGGTGGACAGGCGCTGTCGTTCAAGCTCAAGCTCGAGCGCATCGACAACCATCTCGTGATCGATCGCGGCCCGGCCGGCGCCGAGGGGCCTTGGCGGACCTTCGGCCGCATGAAGACGCTGCGCACCTGGAAGACGGTGACCGGCCCCGATCTGGGCATTCCCTGCCTCACCTATCAAAGCTGGTTCGAGGCGCAGCAGGGCGCCGAGGCCTTCGCGCGCCTCAACAAGGTCGCGCGCGAGAGCTGGAGCGATTACCTGCACTGGCTCCGGCGCGTGCTGGCGCTTCCGGTCGAGGTGGGAACCGAGATGCTCGGCATCGAGCCGCAGGGCGCGCACCTCAGCGTGCGCGTGAAAGACAACGCGGGCGAACGCTCGATCCTGGCACGCCATGTCGTGCTGGCGCACGGCATCGAGGCGAGCGGGCGATGGACGATGCCGCCGTTCGTCGAGCGCCTGCCACCCGCCGTGCGGGCCCATGCCGCCGATGCCATCGACTTCGCGGCGCTGGCCGGGCGGCGCGTGGCCGTGCTGGGGGCGGGCGCGTCGGCCTTCGACAATGCCGCCACCGCCCTGGAGGCGGGCGCGGAAGTCCATCTGTTCTGCCGCCGCCCCGAACTGCAGCGGGTCCAGCCCTACAAATGGCTGTCGTTCCCGGCGTTCTTCCGCCACTTCGGCGACCTCGACGACGCCACCCGCTGGAAGTTCATGAACCATGTGCTGTCGCTGCGCGAAGCCCTGCCGGTCGAGACCTGGGACCGCGTGACGTCGCAGGCCGGTTTTCATCTGCATACCGGCGCGGCATGGCTCGACGCCCGCAGCGACGGCGCGGGCGCGATGGTGACGACGCCGGAAGGCGAGCATCGCTTCGACTTCCTGATCTGCGGCACCGGCTTCGACGTCGACCTCGGCTTGCGGCCGGAGCTGGCCGTCGTCGCCCCGCATGTCCGGACGTGGCGGGATGCCTACGAGCCGCCGGACGGGCAGGGCAACGGCCGCCTCGAACGCTACCCCTATCTCGGGCCGGGCTTCGAGCTGCTGGAACGGACGCCGGGCAGGGCGCCCTGGCTCGGCCGCATCCGGCTGTTCAATTTCGGCTCGACGCTGAGCTTCGGTCCCAGTGGCTCGTCGATCAACGGCATGAAGTTCGCGGTGCCGCGGCTGGTCGAGGGCCTGACGCGCGATCTGTTCCGCGCCGAGATCGACCGTTTGTGGCAGGGCCTCGTGGCCTACGACACGCCGGAATTCCCGACGCGCTTCGCCCGCGATCGCTGAGGTTTCGGCCTTACGGCTTTGGCGGAGGATTGAGGCGCGGCGGCGCGGGATCGACGGGCGTCTCCAGCGTCGGCACGAATTTCTGGGCCAGTGCCTCGGCGCGCTTGCGGTCGCGGTCCGGCATCTGCTCGGTGATCTTCTCGCGGGTCGCGCGGGAATCCGGATGGCCGCCGCGTTCGGCGACGACCAGCCACTTGTAGCCTTCGACCGGGTCGGCCGGGCCGCCGCCGCCGCCGATCAGCATGATGCCCAGGGCATTCTGTGCTTCGGTCAATCCCTGCTGCGCCGCGCGGCCATACCAGAGGCGGGCCTGCGCGGGATCGCGCGCGACGCCGGCACCGGCAACATAGGCGTTGGCGAGCTTGAACTGGGCCGACGACACGCCGGCGTTGGCCGCGACTTCGAACCAGGTGATCGCCAGTTTCAGGACCTTGTCGTTCGCCGCCTTGTCGCGCGAGGCGGGCATGCGGGCCGCCATGTCGCCCAGCGCCAGCGCAGCCTCGGGAATGCCGCTCTTCTGCGCATGCACCAGCCAGCGCTGGGCAGCGACCGGGTCGCGTTTGATGCCGCTGCCGTCTGAAAGCGCCAGGCCGTAGCGCAAGGCGGCAAGCGGATGGCCCTTCTCCGCGGCCTGCCGATAGAGGTCGGCGGCGCGGACCGGATCGGCGTTGGCCTGCCCCTGGCTCTCCGACATGGCGCGACCGAGCGCGTAGAGCGCGTAGGGATCGCCGCTCATGGCGGCTTTCTCGAGCCAGGCGCGCGCCTGGATGAGATCGCGCGGCACGCCCTGGCCGCGCAGATAGAGCGTGCCGAGATTGAGCTGCGCGCGTTTGTGGCCCTTCTCCGCCGCCCGCTCGAACAGCTCGACCGCGCGCGCCTCGTTGCGCGGCGTGCCGCCGTCGCCATGGGCGAAGACCAGCGCCAGCCGATGGGCGCCCTCGGCCGAGCCGGCGTCGGCGGATTGCTGGATCAGCCGCAGGCCCTCGCGCTGGGCGCCGCGTTCCAGGAGGATGGCGCCCAGCCATGCCGCGGCGTCGGCGTCGGCAGGCGCCAGCGCCCGCAGCGACGATTCGGCGCCAGCCAGATCGCCGGCGCGATAGGCCGTCACCGCCGGGCGCAAGGCCGGCGAGACATCGGTTGCTTCGTTCGATTGGGCGTGCGCGACGGGGCCGGCGGCGAGAAGTGCCGCGAGCGGCACTGCCCACTTGGCAATCACTTGGTCTTGAAGGTGTAGGCCACCGCGGCGGCCTTGGCCTTCTCGATTTCTTCCGGATTGAGGTCGCGTGCCAACTGTTCGTACGCCTGAGGGGGCACCGGGACGTTCCAGCGCTCGGCGACGGCGAGCCACTTGTAGGCTTCGAAGGCGCTCTTCGGCACGCCCTTGGCCTCGGCATAGGCACCGGCGATCGGCAGCATCGCCGGCAGGTAGCCGCGTTCGGCGGCGTCGAGCAGCAAGGGCGTCGCCTTGTTGACGTCGTAGAGCTTCGACTCGGGATTGCCGTAGACGTAGAGACCGAGGAGGAACTGGGCGCGCGGATCGCGCTCCTTGACGAGAACCTGAAGTTCTTTCTCCGTCGTCGCCAAGTCGCCGGCCTGCAGGGCCTTGAGGGCTTCGTCCAGCCCGGCGGCGGCGGGCTGCGCCGCGACTGCCAGTACTGCGGCCGTGACGGAAACGCGGAAAAGCGATCGCAAGGAACGGACGGCTCGCACGGCTATGCACTCCCGACAGAGACCACGGATATCGGCGGCCCAACTTGGTGGAATTCCAGATCGTCTAGCATGGAATTGGGGCCGAAACACGAAACCGCGTGGCTGTCGTCGTCCGGCTCTTTCTCGAGACAATCGACGCTGTTGTCGGCCGGCGCTGACATTTTCGATCGGGCGGCGATCAATTTGCATTAAAAATGCTGTCATTGATCGGTCTTTTGTTGGGCAAACCATTGATAATGCTGGGAAAATTTAAGAAAAAGGGCACTACAGAACCGAACCAGACTTACCTTTTCCGACTATCTGATGCCCGAAGCGTGCAGAAATTCTTAGGAATCAGGGGGGTTGATCAAAATCAGATATGCGATTTTGCAGGTGACGAATGGCCGAGGCATTTGCTACGTTGCGCTCATAAGAAGTTTCGAGCGGTCGATAATTAATTTCTGAAAGGTATTTCATCCCAGTTTGGCAGCGCTCCCAACCCGAGCGTGCCCGCACCCACCAAAGTTCCACCTAGCCCGCCAGCGGCCCCCAAGCCGCTCATCGAAGCCCCCTTCCCACACACCCCAAGGCTTCGATAACCCCACACCCAGGCGGGCTCCCAAGGAAGGCCGGTCGTTCCCCAAGCGACCGGCCTTTCATATTTTTCAGCCCTTGGTCGGCCCGAAAATCTTCCACAGACGGTTGCCGAACCGGGATTGACCCCGGCACGAAATTAAGGAAAAGCGCTATTCGCGCCTGTCGGCGATCGTAGTTATTGCAGGTTAAATGCAATGTCAGACTTCCCAAAAACGCCTATCTCAGAAAAAAAACGTAACAAAATCAGGCTCTGTATTGGCCGAGATATGCATTTTTGCAAGTTACGCTCTTGCGGTCTCGTGTTAAGGTGGCGTTATTAGAGCAATTCTTATTCTATTGGTTTCAATATGAAAATTGTCGGATTTCCCATCGACGTTTCACGTTCGCAAGACGGCCGCATCGTGCGCGGGCTGCGGACCCGACAGGCCTTGATTCAGTCGACTCTGGACCTGATTCAGGCGGGCGACGTCGAGCCGACCTCGGCGGCGATCGCCACCATCGCCGGCGTGTCCAGCCGGGCGCTCTTCCAGCACTTCACCAGCCTCGCCGATCTCTATGCCGCGGCCTTCGATCTGGCCGTCAGCCGCGCCTTCGACGTCAACGGTCCCGTCGATGCCGCAGCCCCGCTGTCCAATCGTATCGAACTGCTGGTGTCGGATCGCGCCCAGCTCTTCGAGGAGTGGCTGCCGGTGTGGCACTTCGCCGAACGCGTGCGCAGCGTGGCGCCGGCGGTCGGCCTGGGCGTCGCCCAGCTGCGCCGGCTGCTGCGGGCGCGCCTGGCCGTCTGGTTTGCGACCGAACTCGGCAATCTCCATCCCGGCGCCCGCGACCTGGTGCTCGACTCGCTCGACGTCGCCTTCGGCCTCGACAGCTGGATGAACATGCGCGAGCAGCTCCGCCTGTCGCCGGTCCATGCGTCGCGCACCTGGCGGTTCACCGCCGAGGCGATCGTCCAGCAGGCTCTTACAGTTCCCAACCAACCCGTGGCGGTGGCCTAAAGCGATTTCGGTTCGATCCCGAACCGAAATGCGCGTAGCCACCACGGACGAAGCCCCCTTCCCACACACCCAAGGCTTCGTCCTTCACCCAACCCCACCCCAGCCACGGGCTCCACAGAAGGCCGGTCGTTTCCCCAAGCGACCGGCCTTTCTTTTTGTGCGAACGAAGCGATGGGCAAAGAAAAAGGGCGACGGGAAATCCCGTCGCCCTCGATCGCCGGCCGAGAGAGAGATCAGTTGGCCTTGGCCTGGAACTTAGTGTGGCAGGCGCCGCAGGTCTTGCCGGTGTCGGCAAAGGCCGTGGCCAGTGCCGCCTGGTCGCCCGACCCCGCCGCGACGGCGAGTTTGTCGTAGGCCGCATCGGCTGCCTTGCTGGCCGCCTGGAAGCCGGCCCAGTCGGTCCAGATCGCGGGCAGCGCCCTGGTGTCGCCCTTGTCCGAGCCAGCCGGGAACAATTTCACGAAGGCCGCTTCGAGCGTCTTGAGCTTGGCGGCCTGCTCGACGGCACCCACCGTCGGTCCCTTGGCGTCGATGATGCCCTTGATGGCTCGCATGGCGGCGCCGGCCTGCTTGCGGTTTTCCTTGCGCTCGGCGATCGGGTCGCCCTGGGCAAACGCCACGGTCGCACCGCCCACCATCGCGCCGGCAGCGAGCGCGCCGATCACCGCCAAAACGAGAGTCTTCCTCATGAGCCATCCCCTTTGAGTTCAACCGGCCGGCGGGCCCTTTGGACCTCGGCGACAAGCATTTGTTGCAGAGGTTGGCGTCAAAGCGAACAGGATAGATGCAAAATCGTCCATCACGACTGCGTGTGGTGAGGGCCTGCCCTCGGGCCGCCGGGGATTGTCAGTTTCGCCGAGGCAGTCGATAACACGGCATGGCCGACAAGAATGATCGCAAGATCCGGGTCTGGGATCTGCCTGTCCGACTGTTCCACTGGGTGCTCGTCGTCCTGCTGGCGGTGTCCTACTTCACCGCCCGCGCCGGCGGGGAGTGGATGAAGTTCCACTTCTGGTCGGGCTACGCCATCTTCGCCCTGGTGTTGTTTCGCATCGCCTGGGGCTTCGTCGGCAGCACGACCGCGCGCTTCACCGATTTCATCAAAGGTCCGTCGGCCGCCGTTGCCCACCTCCGGGATCTGCTGGGGCGCGGCCGCCCCCGCGAGGCGGGACATAATCCGGTGGGGGGCGTGATGGTCGTGGCGCTGTTGCTGGCCGTGCTGCTGCAGGTGGTGGCGGGACTGTTCTCGGCCGACACGGACATGGGCATAGTAAACGGGCCGCTCGCGCTGATCGTTGCCGACAAGTGGGTCGACCGGGCGACCGACTTCCATAAGTTCTGGATCAACGTCCTGCTTTGGATGGTGGCGCTGCACGTGCTGGCCGCCATCGTCTATTTCGTCTGGAAGCGGCAGAACCTGATCGGCGCCATGATAACGGGCCGCAAGCCACTCGACGATGTGGTGGAGCCGGGCAAGCCCGCGCCGAAGCTGGTCTTCGCGCCGGCCCGGTTGGCGGTGTCGTTGCTGCTCGCGGCCGCCGCCATCGTGTATTTCATCGTGAGAGCCGGCGGCTGACCCGCCGTCTTCCGCCCGGCCTTGCTGCCCGGAAAGCCCCCCTCTAGGGTGCCCGCTGCCCTTGTGAATTTGGATTTTGCATCATGAAATTTGCCGGTACCGACTCCTATGTGGCCAGCGACGACCTGCGCGTGGCGGTGAATGCGGCCATCGCCTTGCAGCGGCCGCTGCTGATCAAGGGCGAGCCGGGCACCGGCAAGACCGTGCTGGCGCATGAAGTCGCCAAGGCGCTCAAGTCGCCGATCATCGAGTGGCACATCAAGTCGACGACCAAGGCGCAGCAGGGTCTCTACGAATACGACGCCGTGTCCCGCCTGCGCGACAGCCAGCTCGGCGACGAGCGCGTGAAGGACATCGGCAATTACATCAAGAAGGGCAAGCTCTGGGAAGGCTTTACGCACCCCGAGCGTCCGGTGCTGCTGATCGACGAAATCGACAAGGCCGACATCGAGTTCCCGAACGACCTGCTGCTCGAGCTCGATCGCATGGAGTTCTACGTCTACGAGACGCAGCAGGTCATCAAGGCAGAGCAGCGCCCGATCGTGATGATCACCTCGAACAACGAGAAGGAGCTGCCCGACGCCTTCCTGCGCCGCTGTTTCTTCCATTACATCCGCTTCCCCGACCGCGAGACGATGACCCAGATCGTCGACGTCCACTTCCCCGACCTGCAGCGCAACCTGCTGCGCGAGGCGCTGAACGTGTTCTACGACATCCGCGAAGTGCCCGGCCTCAAGAAGAAGCCGTCGACTTCCGAGCTGCTCGACTGGCTGAAGCTGCTGATGGTCGAGGACATGTCGCCGGACGCGCTGCGCTCCAAGGACTCCAAGCAGCTCATTCCGCCGCTGCATGGTGCGTTGCTCAAGAACGAGCAGGACGTGCATCTGTTCGAGCGCCTGGCCTTCATGGCGCGGCGGGAGCAGCGCCAGTAGTCTTTCTCCTCTCCTCCCGCTAGGGGGAGAGGCTGGGTGAGGGGGCTTCGACCGGCTCGTGTAACCCCCTCACCTAACCTCTCCCCCGAATCGGGGGAGAGGAATATGAGGTAGATCATGTTCGTGAACTTCTTCCTCGAACTGCGTCAGGCCAAGGTGCCGGTCTCCATCAAGGAGTATCTCGCCCTGATGGAGGGCATGGACAAAGGCGTCTCCGATTTCAGCGTCGATGATTTCTACTATCTGTCGCGCACCATCCTGGTGAAGGACGAGCGCAACCTCGACAAGTTCGACAAGGTCTTCGGCCATATCTTCAAGGGCCTCGAGGCCGTGCCCGGCGAGGGCATCACCGCCGAGATTCCCGAGGAGTGGCTGCGCAAGCTCGCCGAGAAGTTGCTGACCGAGGAAGAGAAGAAGCAGATCGAGGCGTTGGGCGGCTGGGAAAAGCTCATGGAGACGCTGAAGAAGCGGCTCGAGGAGCAGCAGAAGCGCCACCAGGGCGGCAGCAAGTGGATCGGCACGGCGGGCACCTCGCCGTTCGGCGCCCACGGCTTCAACCCCGAGGGCGTGCGCATCGGCCAGGACAAGAACCGCGAGGGTCGGGCGGTCAAGGTATGGGACAAGCGCGAGTACAAGAACCTCGACGACACCGTCGAGATCGGCACGCGCAACATCAAGATCGCGCTCAGGCGGCTGCGCAAGTTTGCGCGCGAGGGCGCCGAGGTCGAGCTCGACATGCCCGACACGATTCGCTCGACGGCGCGCAACGCGGGCTACCTCGACATCAAGATGGTGCCGGAGCGGCGCAACAAGGTGAAGCTGCTGATCCTGTTCGACATCGGCGGCTCGATGGATGCGCATATCCGCGTCTGCGAAGAGCTGTTCTCGGCGGCGCGCTCGGAGTTCAAGCACCTCGAATTCTTCTACTTCCACAACTGCCTCTACGAGAAGCTGTGGAAGGACAATCGCCGCCGTCACGTCGACACCTTCTCGACGGCGCAGCTCCTCCATACCTATCCGGCCGACTACAAGGTGCTGTTCGTTGGCGACGCCTCGATGAGCCCCTACGAGATCGCCTATCCCGGCGGCTCGGTCGAGCATTGGAACGAGGAATCGGGCCAGACCTGGATCCAGCGCGTGGCCGATACCTACCGCAGCATGGTGTGGCTCAACCCGGTGCCCGAGCGGCACTGGAGCTACACGCCGTCGATCCAGCTGCTGCAGCAGCTCAGCAGCAACCGCATGTTCCCGCTCACGCTGGGCGGCCTCGACAGCGCGATGAAGGAACTCAACAAATGAAGACCGGCCCGGCAGTCGCGGAAATCCTCAAGCGCGAGGGCGTGGAATATCTCTTCGCCTATCCCGTCAATCATCTGATCGAGCACTGCGCGGCGATCGACATCCGTCCGATCATCGTGCGCCAGGAGCGCATCGGCCTGCACATGGCCGACGCCATGTCGCGCCTGACCAAGGGCCGCAAGATGGGCGTGTTCTGCATGCAGAGCGGCCCCGGCTCGGAGAACGCCTATGGCGGCGTGGCCCAGGCGTTCGGCGAATCGGTGCCGTTGCTGGTCATCCCGGCGGGTTATCCGCGGCGCATCGCGCACGTGCCGCCCAATTTCAATTCCACCATCACCATGGCGCACGTCGCCAAGCATGCCGAGCCGATCGCCTCGGGCGCCGACATCGAGAACGTCATGCGCCGGGCCTTCAGCCTGCTGCGCAACGGCCGCGGCGCGCCGGTCATCATCGAATTCCCCGCGGAGGCCAATGGCGAGGATGCGCCCGATCCGCTGACCTATGTGCCGGTCGTCGCCACCAAGTATGGCCCCGATCCGGCGGCGGTGAAGGAAGCCGCCAAGGTGCTGGTCGCGGCCAAGCGGCCGATCATCTATGCCGGCCACGGCGTGCATTGGGCCGAGGCCTATGACGAGCTGAAGGAGCTGGCCGAGCTTCTGGCCATTCCCGTCTGCACCTCGTTGCAGGGCAAGAGCAGCTTCGACGAGACCCATCCGCTGTCGCTCGGCTCCGGCGGCCGCGCCTATCCGAAGCAGGTCCGCCATTTCCTCGACCATTGCGACGTGCTGTTCGGCGTCGGTTGCTCCTTCACCGAGACGAACTTCGGCATCTCCATGCCGAAGGGCAAGACGGTGATCCACACGACGCTCGACCCCAACCACCTCAACAAGGACGTGCGTGCCCATTGCGGCCTGATCGGCGATGCCAAGCTGGCGCTGCGCGCCATGATCGACGAATGCAACACGCTGGTCGGCGGAAAGAAGCGCGATGCCGCGCCCGTCGTGGCCGAGATCAAGCCGATGGCCGACGCGTGGCTCAAGGAGTGGATGCCCAAGCTCACCAGCAGCGAGGCGCCGCTCAATCCGTACCGCGTGTTGTGGGACCTCCAGCACACCGTCGACAAGGCCAACACCATCATCACCCACGACGCCGGCAGCCCGCGCGACCAGCTCTCGCCGTTCTGGAAGACGACGGCGCCGCACACCTACATCGGCTGGGGCAAGACGACCCAGCTCGGCTATGGCCTCGGCCTCGCCATGGGCGCCAAGCTCGCCTGCCCGGACAAGCTCTGCATCAACGTTTGGGGCGATGCCGCCATCGGCTTCACCGGCATGGATTTCGAGACCGCGGTGCGCGAGCGCATTCCGATCATGTCGATCCTGCTCAACAACTTCTCGATGGCGATCGAGCTTCACATCATGAAGGTCTCGACCGAGAAATACCGCTCCACCGACATCTCCGGCGACTACGCCGCGATGGCGCGGGCCTTCGGCGGTTACGGCGAGCGCGTGACGAAGGTCGAGGATATCGTTCCCGCCATCAAGCGCGGCATCGAGCAGACCAGGAAGGGCGTGCCGGTGCTGCTCGAGTTCATCACCTCCAAGGAAACGACGATCTCGGTGCCGAAATGACCGTCGTTCTCACCCCGACCGACCAGTTCGACGTCGAGGCCCGCGACGGCCTCTGGATGTCGGCGGCCGACGCCGAGCGCGTCACCGACTGGACGCTGAAGTCCGAGGGCATGTGCCGCGCCGACCTCTGCGTGCCGATGCCGGCGTCGGCCACCAACGGCACCGAGGTCGATGTCGAAGCTTTCTGGAAGAAGCTCGGCGGGCCCGCGATCGCGAGCGACGCCGGCGACGTGTGGGCGCTGGGGGCGCCGGCCGACGAGCGCAATGCCGCGCTCGAGGGGCTGCAGGCCCCGGACTTCACCCTGCCGGACATCGACGGGGTGCCGCGCTCGCTGTCGCAGCTCCGCGGCAAGAAGGTCTTCCTCGCCACCTGGGCCAGTTGGTGAGGCTGCCGGTTCGACTTGCCCGTGTGGCAGCAACTCTACGCCGAACTGAAGGACAAGGGATTCATGGTGGTGGCGGTCGCGGAAGAGACCCGCGGTGCCGATCATGCGCGCCCTTGGATCGAGCAGGCCAAGTCCGACTACTGGCAGCTCATCGACGCCGATCATCGCCTCGAAGACCTCTACAACCTCGTGAACGTGCCGCAGGCGATCTGGATCGACGAGCAGGGCCGGATCGTGCGGCCGCCCGAGACGGCGGGCTCGACCGACCATTTCCGGCGCATGGACCTCGAGACCAGGACCATGACGCCCGAGGACCAGGCGGAACGCCTGGCGGCGCGCGTGGCTTACCTCGATGCCGTGCGCGCCTGGGTGAACGACGGCAAGCACGCCCTGCCGGCCGACGCGGCGCGCGCCGGCCTGCCCAGGGTGACGCCCGAGATCGCCGAGGCGCGGGCGCGCTTTCGGCTGGGTGTCTGGCTGCGCGCCCATGGCAACACGGCGGAGGGCGACCGCCAGATGAACGAGGCGAGCAGCCTGCATCCCGACTCGTGGAGCCTGTGGCGCCAAGCCGCCGACCTCGACGAGGTCGGCAAGGCGTCCGGCCCCGGCTTCTGGAAGCGCGTGCAGGCGCTGGGCGACCGGCCGTACTATCCGCCGCCCAAACTTTAGGCGGTCGGCAGGAAATCCTGTTGGTAGCAAGTTAAATTGTCCGGTCTAGGTAGCGTGTGATGTGTCCGCTCGGTTTTGTTTTCTGGCAGGGGCTAGCCCCTGCCAGCCGGTCGCGTCGAGCGGTGTGACGCGACCCGGTTGAT
>JAESGK010000100.1_pt1 | contig 45659 bp, 44 predicted proteins | sample 9269681 | NCBI WGS metagenome assembly JAESGK01 (sample SAMN14515347, study PRJNA621673) | algae metagenome | isolation source: Timaviella obliquedivisa GSE-PSE-MK23-08B and co-occurring heterotrophs from... | place: USA: Grand Staircase Escalante National Monument, Utah | collected 2006-08-15
CCGCGTCTTGCCCATGCGCTTGGCAAGCAGGATCTGGCCAAGGCAGTTGTTGATCTTGTGCGAGCCGGTATGGTTAAGCTCGTCGCGCTTGAAATAGATCTTTGCGCCGCCCAGCTCGGCCGTCATGCGCTCGGCAAAATAGAGCGGGCTCGGCCGACCGGTATAATGGGTGTTCAGATGCTGCAGTTCCGCCTGGAACGCCGCGTCGGTTCTGGCCTTCGTCCACTCGTCCTGCAGATCAAGGATCAGCGGCATCAGGGTTTCGGCAACGAAGCGGCCGCCGAAAATGCCGAAGCGGCCATCCTCGTCGGGACCTGCCTTGAACGAATTCAGTTTTGGCGTCTCGTTCACTTGCTTCTCCCTGCCAATGCACCATCGCTGGCGATGATGTCCGTCTCCGCGCGGGCGACGGCATTGAAAAATTCATCCATGCGGCGCAGATCTTTGACACCTGGTGCGCTTTCCACACCGGAAGAGGTATCGATGGCCTTGGCGCCTGTCAGAGCCAGGGCTTCACCGATATTGTCCGCATTCAAACCACCGGAAAGCATGTAATCGACGCTTCCGTCAAGCACATCCAGGAGCTTCCAGTCGAAAGACACGCCATTGCCGCCCGGCAGATCCGAGCCTTTTGGCGGTTTGGCATCAAACAGGAAGCGGTCGGCTATTCCTATATAGGGTTCGATCCGCCTCAGATCATCGGCGTCGCGAATGGACAGCGCCTTGATGACGGGCAATCCGTAGACAGCCTTGACGTTGAGAACGCGCTCAGGGCTCTCATGGCCATGGAGCTGGAGAATATCCGGTGCCAAAGCCGAGACGATTTCGTCGAGATCATCGTTGTCGGCATCGACGGTCACGGCAACAATCTTCGCCCGGCCGCGAATGCGCTCAGCCAGCCGGCCTGCATCGTCGGGCTCGATGTTGCGCGGGCTCTTCGGAAAAAAGATGAAACCCGTATAGCCCGCACCGAGCGCCACCGCCCGATCCACAGCCTCTTCAGTCTTCAGCCCGCAAATTTTGACTTCCGTTTTCATGCCCAGCGAACTGACATGAAATGCCGTCCGAGTCGAGCTTAAAACCGACAATTGCGGGCTTCCAGAACACCCAGATGACACGGTTCCGCTAAAATGATATCATATATTGATATATAGGATGCCACCCATGAGAACCTTGATAGACATTACCGAGCTTCAAGTTCAGGCACTTGAAGAAATCGCAAAGACAGAAAAGCTGTCGCGCGCCGCCGTGATCCGGGCGGCGATCGACGATTACGTCCAGCGCCGGCGCCGTGTTGACATCAACGACGCATTCGGGCTTTGGGGCGAAGACGGGGTGGACGGCCTGACATACCAAGATAAAGTTCGCAGCGAATGGTAAAGGCGCTGTTCGATACCAACATCCTGATCGACTATCTCAATGGTATTCCACAGGCACGCGATGAACTTGCGCTTTACGAAGACAGTGCCATCAGCATCATTTCGTGGATGGAAGTCATGGCGGGCGCCAGCGAAGAAGCTCAACCGGGAACGGGCGCCTTTCTCAGTGGATTTACCCTGATAGGGCTGACGGCGCCGATTGCCGATCTAGCCGTCGCGCTGCGCCGCAAGCGGCGTATCAAACTACCAGACGCCATCATAGAGGCGTCGGCGTCAGCTCACGACATGCTGCTTATCACACGTAACACCAAGGATTTTGCGGAGGATTCCCCCTTCGTGCGCGTACCCTATACGCTTTAGCCCGTTGCATGGCAGGCTAGGCTTCCTATATCCGGGACAGATAAACGGAGAACATCATGCGCCTTCTGCTTGCCCTCATCCTGCCCTGGCTTCAGTTTTTCACCATTGGCCGGCCGATTGCGGGCATTATCTGCCTGATCCTGCAGATTACCCTGATCGGCTGGATTCCCGCCGCGATCTGGTCGGTCTATGCGCTTAGCCAGTACAAGACCGACGAGAAGATCAGGGAAGCGCTGGGTAACCAGTACCGGCGATAGGCCTCAAACACTCAATCGAAGTCGATTGCGTGCAGCATGGTGCCATTGCGCTTCAGCCAGCGCTTGGCCTCGTCCATGGCCGGGCAGAGTTCCTCGCACAGCTCCCAGAAATCCGGCCCATGATTCATCTCGCGCAAGTGCGCGACCTCATGGGCAGCCAGATAATCAATCACTTTCGGCGGCGCCATGACGATGCGCCAGGAAAAGCTCAAGGCGCCATCGGCGGCGCAAGAGCCCCAGCGGCTGCGCGTATCCTTGAAGCTCAGCGATTTGACCTTGCGGCCGACCATGCGGGCGTAGATCGACACCAGACGCTCAAGATCCTTACGGGCTTCCTTCTTCAAAAAATCGGCGATCCGGCGGCGCAGATGTTCCTGCGCACCGCTGACACGCAACACAGGCTCGTCATCGATCATCACGGCCTCGGTCAGGCCGCGCAGCTTGCCGGTGCGCTCGATCCGGTGGGCGACGCCCCGCAACAGAATGGTGCCGCCCTCCTCAAGAACACTCTCGCCGGAAAACCGGGCGAGCTTGGTCATCAGCCATCCCTGATGGCGGTCGAGAAAGGCGTTGATCTCGCGTTCGGGCAATCCGGCTGGGATGGTCATCTTCAAGGCACGGCCGCCGGGCTCGATACGCAATGTCATCCGCGTCGCGCGCGCATTCTGACGAATGGTCAGCGGCATGACCTTGCCCGCAACGTCAATCGTCCGCGTCACCGGTGGCGGCGGAGATTTGGGCTGACGCGGCTTTCGAAGCAGGGAGAACATGAGTATCTTGATAACCGATTCGTTTGAAGGACGCATGATCCCCAGCGGACAGAACCGCACCAAAAAGAAAAACCGGCACCTTTGCGGATGCCGGTTTTGTTTGTCTCGCTGATCGCGGCGATCGGTTGATCGCCGGGATCAGTTGGCCGGGAAGCCCGGTACCGAGCCAGAACCGCCGGAATTGCGATCGCGCATGAAACGGTCGAAATCTTCCTGGTCCTTGGCGCGGCGAAGTTCGCGGACATATTCGTCGAACTGTTCGCGCATTTCATCAAGCTTGCGGCGTTCCTCGTCGAGACGGGAAAGCTCGGCATCACGCCAGTCGTCAAAGGCGACATTGCCGGTGCCGAAGCTTGGGCGGCCATAGCGCTGACCCTTTCGCTTGAAGGATGAGAAGACGCCATCAACGGTATCATTGGCATCCTTCTTGAAGCTCTTCAGCCGCTCGCCGAACAGGATATAGGCAAGCATGGCAAGCCCAAGCGGCCAGAAAACCACGAAACCGAGCACCATCATGGCAATGGTCGCGGGCGTCCAGTCCGGACGGATCAATGCAGATTGGTTCATGTTCAGAAGTCCTCGTTAACAGTGGGCCTCTCCTTCGGGCCCGCTTATTACGAGATGGGAAGAGGCCCGCCGCTCTGCAAGACAATTGTCCGCAGATTCCGGCAAGCCTCTGATATCGATCGACGAAATCGATATGTTTTGCTGATCAGGCGGTTTTTCCACCCTTGATGACCCGGCGCACCGGCTTGGCGCTGCGGGCATGTTCGCGGTGAAATGCCGCGATGCGCGGAGCGATTTCGCGGCGGAAACGCGAGCCGTTGAACACACCGTAATGCCCGACATCCGGCTGCATGTAATGCAGGCGCATGGTGTCAGGAATATTGGTGCAGATCGTCTGCGCCGCCTGCGTCTGGCCGACGCCGGAAATATCGTCGTTCTCGCCTTCGACCGTCAGGAGCGCTACCTTGCGGATCGCGGTCGTATCGACCCGCTGGCCGCGGTGCATCATCTCGCCCTTCGGAAGGGCATGCTTCATGAACACGACATCGACGGTCTGCAGGTAGAACTCGGCGGTCAGGTCCATCACGGCCATGTATTCGTCGTAGAAATCGCGGTGCTTTTCAGCGGCGTCGCCATCATTCTTGACCAGATGCTCGAAGAAATCCTTGGTCGCGGTCACATGACGGTCGAGATTCATCGACATGAAGCCGGACAGCTGAAGGAAGCCCGGATAGACGGGGCGCAAGAAGCCGATCTGCGGAAACGGAACCGGCATGACGACATTGTCGCGGAACCAGCTGAGCGGCTTTTCCTTGGCGAGCTTGTTGACCGCCGTCGGATTGATGCGCGTGTCGATCGGGCCACCCATCAGCGTCATCGAGGATGGCGATAGCGGATCGTCATTGGCTTCCATGACGGCAACGGCGGCCAGCACGGGCACGGCGGGCTGACAGACAGCGATCACATGCGTGTCGGGGCCAAGGAAATGCAGGATATTGATGACATAATCGATATAATCGTCGAGATCGAAGGTGCCCTCCGTCAGCGGCACCGTGCGGGCATCGATCCAGTCGGTGATGTAGATATCCGACTGCGGCAACAGCGCTTCGACGGTCCCGCGCAGCAGCGTCGCATAATGCCCGGACATCGGGGCCACGATCAGCACTTTCGGATCCGCATGCCGGCCCTTTGGCACGGCGCGCTCGAAATGGATGAGATTGCAGAAGGGTTCGCGCCAGACGATCCGTTCGTGCACCGCAACCGGTACACCATCGATCAAGGTCTCGGGCAGGCCGAACTCCGGCTTGCCGTAACGGCGCGTCGTGCGTTCAAAGACTTCGAGGCCGGCGGCAGCTGCCCTGCCCATATAGGTGTGCGAAATCGGGTTGAGCGGATTGGCGTAGGCAAGCCGCATGGCATCCGCCGCTGCGCGCCAGGGCGCCATCATCGCGTGATTGAGTTCGTAAAGCTGGTAGAACATCGGAAGCGTTCTCCTTGTTACCGTAAACGACAACGCCGCTCCCAACCGGACGCAACCTTGCATTCTTGTTGTTCGTGTCCGCAAGCAAGACGGACACTATCACTTTTCTTGTGCGACGCAATAAATATGCCGCAGTGCCTCTATGGCAAGGCCTTCACAAGAATGTCACAGAGGGCTTGATACTAGGTAAAGGCGCTTGCCCGAGGCTGTTTTCGGGCGCCGGGGCTGGCGAAACCCTGGGCTCAGCCATAGGGATCATTGCGAAACCTTGACCACGGCCTTGATAAGGCCCCTCTTTTCCTGGGCCCAGCGCGGCAGGTCGGTGACGACGGCATAAAGCGTCGTGCGATGCGTGATCAGCGATGAAACCGGGACATGTCCGGCACGGATGGAAGCGGCCACATGCTCGAAATCCTGCCGGGTGGCATTGCGGCTGCCGACCAGCATCATTTCGCGCTTGTGGAACTCAGGGTCGGAGAAGCGGATATCGTCCTTCACGACGCTGACGAAGACAAGGCAGCCGCCATGGGCAACGAAGGAGAAGGATTTCTCCATCGACCCGCCATGGCCGGTGGCGTCGAAAACCACATCGAAGCCATCACCACCCGTCGCCGACAGCGCCGCTTCCAACGCACCATCCCCGGCCAATATGCCTTCCGCAAAACCCAACCGCCCGGCGGCCATATTCAAACGTTCGGCACTGGCATCGAGCAGCGTCACGTGATGACCGGCGATGCGGGAAAAAAGCGCCGTTCCGAGGCCGATCGGTCCGGCACCGATGACCAGAGCCCGGGATCCGGCAGGCGCCAGCGAGCGGCGCACCGCATGGGCGCCGATGGCCAGGAATTCGACGGCGGCCGCCGCCTCCAGCGAGAGATCACCGGCCGGATAGAGATTGGTTTCGGGCACGAGAATTTCCTCGCAAAGCGCGCCATCGGTGTGCACGCCCAGAACCTTGATTGCCGTGCAGCAGTTCGGCTTGCCCTTCAGGCAGGCGACGCAGGTTCCGCAGGAAAGATACGGATTGACGATGACCGGCGTGCCCGGTGCCAAGGACACTCCTTCGCCGGATTCGATCACCGTTGCCGAAATCTCGTGACCCATGACCCGCGGATATTCGAGATAGGGATGCTTGCCCTCGAAAATATGATAGTCGGTGCCGCAAATGCCGACATGGCTGACCGCCAGCCGCGCCCAGCCCTTCGGCGGCGAACCGGGTGCTGGTCTGTCGATGATATCCAGGCGCCCAGGTTCCAGGCAGATGGCCGCTTTCATGGCAGACGGTTCCTTGCAGTCTCTGTTCGCAAAGGGTTGGAAAGTATCCGGCCGGGATCAGACCGGCCGGGCCTCAATGATCAGCGCGAACCGCGGCGGCGCAACTGGTCGAAATAGACGATGACGATGATCAGCACGCCGGTGATGATGCGCTGTACGAACGCATTGACGTTCAGCAGATTGGCGCCGTTGTTGATTGTCGCCAGGATGAAGGCGCCAAGCAGCGGTCCGTGCACGGACCCCACCGCGCCAAACAGGCTGGTGCCGCCGATGACGGAAGATGCGATCGCCTGCAATTCCCAACCTTCAGCCTGGGTGGCGTTGCCGATGCCGATGCGCGAGGCGAGCAGCAGGCCGACAAAGGCGGCGCAGGTGGAAGACAGGATATAGGCGAGGTAGATCGTGCGGTTGACATTGACGCCGGAGAGGCGCGCCGCCTCGCTGTTGGAGCCGACTGCAAAGAGATAACGCCCCCAGCGGCTCAGGTGCAGGAAGATGTAAGCGGGTATCGCAACGACGATGACCATCCAGAACAGGCTGGGAATACCGAGGAAATCGGCGCGCGAAAAATTGGTGAAAGACTCGTTGCTGATCGAGATTGTCGAACCATTGGTCACCAAAAGCCCGATGCCGCGCAGCGACGTCAGTGTCGCCAGCGTGATGATAAAGGCAGGAAGCCCCATGCGGACGATGCCGAAGGCATGGAACGCGCCGATCGCCACGCCGACCAGAAGCGTAATGCCCATGGCCGGCCACAGCGGCACGCCTTGCTGCAGAAGCCAGGCGACCGTGACACTGGAAAAACCGACGACCGCGCCAACCGAAAGATCAATACCGGCGGTGATGATGACGAAGGTTTGCCCGACCGCAAGGATCGCCGTCATCGCGCCCTGGCGCAGCAGGTTGCTGATATTGTTGGGGGTCCAGAAGCTCGCTGTCGAGATGCCGAGAAGCAGCCAGAGGAATAGCAGGAGCCCGAGCAGGGTCAGGCCGAACAGGATGTTCATGCCCTTCTTCGGCACCGGTGCGGTTTCCGTTGTGGTCTCTACGCTCATGATTTTCCTCCACGCATTTTCTTATCCGGTCTTTTCATGATGCTAGACGCCGATCGCCTGGGTGAGCACTTCTTCATGAGATGCGCTGCGATAGGTGTGGCTGGCGACAAGCTTTCCCTGCCGGAACACATGCAGCCGGTCCGAAAGCTCATAAACCTCCGGCAGATAGGACGAGATCAGGATGATGCCGGCCCCCTGCTCCAGAAGCCGTGCAAACAAACGGTAGATTTCTGCCTTGGTACCGACATCGACGCCGACGGTCGGCTCGTCGAAGATGAACAGCTTGGCGCCGTGGCTCAGCCATTTGCCGATGACGATCTTCTGCTGGTTGCCGCCGGACATGGCCGACGCCAGGACACGCCGCGTCGGTGTCTTGATCTTCAGATCCTTGATCTGCCGGTCGGCATTCTCAATCTCACGCCCGCGGTTAATCGTGAGGCCACGCGACAGCCGGTCGAACACCGGCAGGTTGATATTGAGCCCGATCGGCAGGTTGAGGCAGAGCCCCTGGTCGCGGCGGCTTTCAGGCGCGAGCGCAATGCCGAGATCCATCGCATCACGTTCGTTGCGGATGTTGACCTTGTTGCCCTGCCAGTAGACTTCCCCGGCGCTCAACGGATGGCGGCCATAGAGCCCGAGCGCAAATTCGCTGCGCCCGGCACCGATCAGACCGTAGAGACCGACAATTTCTCCTGCCCGCACCGAGAGCGAGACATCCGAGAACCCCGGACCGGAGAGACCGCGCGTCTCGACGATCGTCGCGCCGATCGGCAGTGTTTCCTTGTGATAGATCTGCTCGATGGTGCGGTTGATCATCATCGAGATCAGCTCGGCATCATTGGTTTCCGCGATCTTGCGCGTCCCGATATGGGTACCGTCACGCAGGACCGAAACCCGATCGGCCAGCTCGAAGACCTCTTCCATACGGTGGCTGATGTAGACGATCGTTACGCCTTCGGCCTGTAGCCGGCGAATGAGCCGGAAGAGTTGCGCCGATTCCTGGCGGGTGAGGTAAGCGGTCGGCTCATCGAAAATCAGGAACTGGGTGCCGCGCATCGCCGCGCGCGCCGTCGCAACCAGCTGCTGCTGGCCGATCGTCAGGTCACTGAGAAGAGCGCCGGCAGGCAGGTTGAAGCCGAGATCGTTGAGCACGGCCTGGGCTGCATCGGTCATGGCGCGCTTGCGCATCAGGCCGTTCTTGTTGATTTCATCGCCGAGAAACATATTGGCTGCGACGGAAAGGTGGCGGCAGAGCACGACCTCCTGATGCACGGCATTGATGCCGCGCGAAATCGCCTCGTTCGGCGTGGCAAGCTGTACGGCATCGCCGCACCAGAAAACCTCGCCTGACGTTCGCCGGATAACCCCGGTCAGAAGCTTGATCAGCGTCGACTTTCCGGCCCCGTTTTCGCCGACGATCGCGTGAATCTCGCCGGACAGAAAACTGATATTTGCCGGTTTCAGGGCCTCGACGGCACCGTATTTCTTCTGCAGGCCGCGCAGTTCCAGAATGGGCTCGCCCTTGGGAACGGGGTGACCGGCAATTGTCGCCACGCCCGCGTCGTGCCGGTGGCTGACATCGTGAAGTCCTGTCATGACGGCTCTCCTTCCCAATCCGGACTCATTCCAACACGGTCAAGCCCTGCTGAAACGGATCGGAACCACGTTAACCAACAGACCGCAGGCCGATCTTGAACGGCCTGCGGTCTTGTCTCGATCAGTTGACCTTCGGGTTCAGAAGGGCGTCGATCTTCGGATCGGCCATGTTGGCCTTGGTCACCAGGTTCGCGCCGGTATCGACATTGGCCTCGACCTTTTCCTTCTTCGACGCGGCAAGAGCGGTTTTGATGCCGTCATAGCCCATGCGATACGGATCCTGCACGACGAGGCCGGCGAGAACGCCTTCCTTGAGGAAGCCGACCGTCTTTTCATCGCTGTCGAAGCCGATGACCTTGATCTTGTCGCCGAGCTTGTTTTCGGCGATCGCCTGGCCAACGCCCTGCGCCATGATCAGGTTGGACGCGAAGACGCCAACGAGGTTCGGATTTGCGGTGATCAGGTCGGTCATCATGTTGAGGCCGGTGGTTGCCTGACCATCGGCATACTTGTCGGCCACAACTTTCAGGCCGGGATATTTGGCAGCGATGACTTCGACGAAGCCTTCATGGCGCTGATCGAGCGAGCCGACGCCCGGCAGGCTGGTGATGATGGCGATTTCACCCTCTTCCTTGCCCGTTGCTTCCTTGATCGCAGCGGCCAAACCGTCCGCAGCGATGCGGCCGCCCTGGACGTTGTCGGTGGTCAGGAACGACACGAAGGCCTTCGAATCGGCGCCAGAATCAATACCGATGATCGGCACGGCCTTGGCGGCTTCATCGATCGGCTTGCCGAGCGCCTTGAATTCCGTCGGCGAGATGACGACAGCAGCCGGAGCGCCGGCAACGGCATTTTCCAGAATGGTGATCTGACCGTTGATATCCGATTCCGACTGGGCGCCGAGTTCCGGCACATTGACGCCGAGATCCTTGCCGGCTGCGCGTGCGCCCGCCAGAACGATCTGCCAGTAGAACGATGTCGTATCCTTGACGATGATCGGGATTGTGACGTCCTGCGCGAACGACGCCACCGGCATCATGGCCGCGAATACGGCGGCACCAGCCAAGCTGGTGAAGGCGCGGCGGGACAGGATATTCTTCATAAGGGTCATGGTGTTGTTCTCCTCCAACAACGTCTTGTTGAGTTCTCCTCAGACGGGGCTGCAAGACGTCAACAGCCCAGACTTTTATCGATAAAAAACATTTGGCTCTGGCAAGCTATCTCAGCGTTTTTGAAAATGCAAGCGGCGTAAAAACTCTGTCTCGATAAGCGTAACGACGACCAAGCCTCGGAATTCATTGAACTTCCGATACCTCCATGAACTTGGACAGCCGGCAACATTGTGGGGAGCACCCCACCCCGTACCGAGATGCTAGTTCAGGTATATTTCAAACGCAACAGAAAAATGATATTTATGTTCCGAATTTCGTAAGAATGGAATTTTCAGTCTATTTTGTAGCGGTTGCCGTCAGACTATCGATCGTGAACAATTCCCAGGGCTGCACGACGCCCTTCTTCAGGATGATATTGCCGTACAGCCGGAACTCGGTGGTGGCGACGATGTAGGCAGCCTTGCGGGAGCGCTCGTAAAAAGCAAAACGTTCAATCGGCATGACCTTGAAGTCACCGGCAAGTTTATGCACCAGCGCCTGAAACTCGGCACAGACATCCGGAACGGCACTGGGATCACCAACCACCTCCATGCGCCAGGCGGATTCATCGGCGAACGTATCGAGCGGCATATGCGCCAGCACCGCTTCGGTAATCGCCAGCGCGTCGACCCCATCCGCCCGCACCACCTTCGGCCCCATGGTGCTGGCCGGAAAGTTGGCATCGGCGATAACGATCTCGTCCCCATGCCCCATGGTGCGGATCGCATGCAGCAATTCCGGCCCGAGCAACGGATGTATTCCCTTCAGCATTCTGTTTTCCCTTCTCTCTTGAAAGCCGGCTAAACCCGGACAGCGTCCAGCCCAAGTTCGGGAGCCACCAGCGTATGCGCGTCATAGGCCTTGAAATCATCCGGCTGCAGACGCCGCTCCGTCAATTCCATGTTGCGCATCAGGCTGGACGGCTTGGCTGTTCCGAGAAGAACCGAGGCAACCAACGGGCTCTGCAACGGAAACTGGATGGCAGGCGCTGCAAGCGGCAGCTCTTTCGACCGCGCAATCGTTTCCATCGCCCTCACCTTGTCGAGAACCTCCGCAGTCGCCGGCATATAGTCGAAATGCGATCCTTCCACCGGGCCAGTGGCCAGAATACCGGAATTGAAAACGCCGCCAACCACCAGTGATGTCTTCTTTTTCTCGCAGAGCGGCAGCAGTTCGGCGGTGGCGGTGCGATCAAGAAGCGTATAGCGCCCGGCCAGAAGGATGCAGTCGATATCCGCCTCACCCATCACATCAAGGCAGACCGGCACCTCGTTGACCCCCAGCCCGTAGGCGGCGATGGCACCGCTCGATTTGAGCTGTTCCAACGCCTTCAATCCGCCATCCAGCAACTGGCGAAGATAGACAGCATTGCGCTCGGCGCCATGCGTATAGACGCCGATATCATGGACGAAGAGAATATCGATGCGGTTGAGGCCGAGGCGCGCATAGCTGAAGTCGACCGACCGCATGATGCCGTCATAGGAATAATCGTAATCCGTATCGAAGGGCAGCGGATCGACGAAGCCGTAGCCCGGAACTTTGTCGTCGGAGACCGGCCGCTGTAGCCGGCCAACCTTCGTTGACAACACATAACTGCCCTTGGGCTTGTCGCGCAGGAAATCGCCGACACGCCGTTCGGCAAGGCCGAAACCGTACCACGGAGCCGTATCGATGAACCGCAATCCGGCGGACCATGCCGCCGCCAGCGTTTCCATTGCCGCCTCGCGGGTGCAGGCCCGGTACATGCCGCCGAGAGGCGCCGTGCCAAAGCTGTATTCGGTGACCGAAAGATCAGTCTGGCCAATTTTTCTCAAGTTCATCAATTCTCTCCTCCGCTCCAACGGTCGCCCGTCAGAGTGTCGCGCCGAGGTGCCAGGGCACGAATTCATTGTCGCCATAACCGAACAGCTCGCTCTTGGTCTTCTTGCCGGAAGCTGTATCGATGATCAGGTCGAAGATCTCGCGGCCCATGCCGGCAATCGTTGCATCGCCGGTGGCGATGGTGCCGCAATCGATATCCATGTCTTCTTCCATGGCGCGATACAGTGCCGTGTTGCTCGTCAGCTTGATCGACGGGCATGGACGCGAGCCAAAACAGCTTCCGCGGCCGGTTGTGAAGGTGATGACATTGGCTCCGCCCGCAACCTGCCCCGTCGCCGAGACCGGATCGTAACCGGGCGTATCCATGAAAACGAGGCCGTGTTCCGTCACCCGCTCGGCATAATGATAGACCGCTGTCAGCGGCGAGCGGCCGCCCTTGGCGACGGCGCCGAGTGATTTTTCAAGGATGGTCGTCAGGCCGCCGCGCTTGTTGCCCGGCGAAGGATTGTTGTCGAGCGAGGCGCCATGCATCTCGACATAGCTCTCCCACCATGAAATCAGCCTGTCGAGCTTCTGCGCCACGTCGTCGTTTACCGCGCGGCTGCGCAGCAGATGTTCGGCACCATAGATTTCCGAGGTTTCCGACAGGATGGCCGTTCCACCGGCACCGGCGAGAATATCCACCGCAGCACCCAAGGCCGGATTCGCTGTAATACCCGAAAGCCCATCCGATCCGCCGCATTGCAGCCCGACTATAATTTCGCTCACCGGGATCGCGATGCGCCTGGCGGTTCCGATTTCCTGCGCGATTTCCTCAAGCACGCCAAGCGCCCGGGCCACGGCGCGGCGCGAACCGCCGGCGTCCTGAATGTTGAAATGTCTTTTACCGGCGCCGGCGCCCGACTGACCGTAAAGCGTCAGCTGGTTGACCTCACAGCCCAGGCCCACCATCAGCACACCGCCGAAATTCGCATGGCGCGTGTAGCCGGCAAGGGTGCGGTGCAGGTTCTTCATACCGTCGCCGGTCGAACTCATGCCGCAGCCCTGATCGTGGACGATCGGCACAAAGCCGTCTATGCCTTCGTAGCGCGGCAGGATGGTCTCGTTGGCCTCCTCGGCGATGGCGCGACAGACCGTCGTGGAACAGTTGACGCTGGCAATGATGCCGATGAAATTGCGGGTTGCGGCGCGGCCATCGGCACGGCGGTAGCCCATGAATGTCCGCGCCTTGTCGGCGACGCTGGCCGCTTCCGGCGGTACAGGCGCACCGATCGAAAGCCGGTCCTGATCGAAGGCCAGATTGTGTGAATGAACATGATCGCCCGCAGCGATCTCGACCGTCGCGCGGCCGATCGCCTGGCCATACTTGATGACCGGTTCGCCGGTATGGACGGGATGAATCGCCACCTTGTGACCAGGGTCGATCTTGCCGTTTGCGCGGACGCCGCCCGGCAGCTCATCACCCACCTCGATGGCGAGCGAAGCGACGGCGACGTTGTCGTCCGGCGACAAAACGATGAAGGAAGGTGCGGTCACCCTTGGTATCTCCCGGGATGGTTTTATCCGAATGAGGCGTCTCATTCGATTTTTGTCTTTTATCCACAATAGACAGTTTCCCGTCAATGGGTATTATGCGCTCGTGGTCCGCTGCGAAAAAGCAAGGGACGCATCAAAAACAAAATCGGGGACGAACAACCATGGAACGACACAGCAAAGCCGAAGACAGGATCAGGCAGACCGGATAGAGCACCTGAAAATCATTGCCCGCGCGTCGCGTCTACAGAAACACTCATCCGGTCGGTCACATCATGGCGAAACAGAATACCGTCTTCAAGGAAGCCTTCAACCGCTCCCTTAAACTGCTGGCGGAAACCTCAAGCCTGCCGTCGGAGCCGGAGCTTGGCACGGCGCTTGGCGTCAGCCGCACAACCGTCCGCGCCATCCTGACGCGCATGGAGGAGCTGCAGCTGGTCTCCTGGGACAAGCGGGCCAAGGTGGTTTTGCGGCAACCGAAACCGGAGGATTATTACCCGGCGGAAGAAACAGATTCGTTATCCGACATTATCGAGCGCAGCTTCATGCGCCGGATTCTGGCCGGCGGCGCCGAGCCCGGAATGCAGATCAACGAGCTTGAGCTTGCCCGCGACATCGGCACCGGCACCACAAGCGTGCGCGAATTCCTCATTCGCTTCAGCCGCTTCGGCCTGATCGAAAAGCGGCCGAACAGCCATTGGATCCTGAAAGGTTTTACCCGTGAGTTTGCACTGGAACTCACGGAGGTGCGCGAAATGTTCGAGTTGCGCTCCGCCGCGAGCTTTGTGGCCCTTTCGGCCGAGCATCCTGCCTGGGCGGATCTCGACAAGATCGAGGCTCTGCATCACGAGATCCTGGCCGACATCAACAATCGCTACAAGGAATTCTCGCAGCTCGATGAACGCTTTCATCTTCTGGTGCACACATCATCGAGCAACCGCTTCATCGTCGATTTCTACGACATCATCACCATCGTCTTCCACTATCATTACCAGTGGAACAAGACGAATGCGCGCGAGCGCAACGCCCGGGCGCTCGAGGAACATCTCGACTATATCGCAGCCCTTCGCTCCCGCGATCCCGCACGTGTCGAGGCCGCCTGCCGGCGCCATCTGAAATCGGCCCGCGAAACCCTTCTCCAGTCCATTCAATAGCCGGATTCAAGATACCATGATCACACCTATCGTCCAGTTCGGAACCAGCCGCTTCCTGCAGGCCCATGCCGATCTTTTCGTCAGCGAAGCGCTGGAAAAGGGCGAGGCCATCGGCAAGATCACGATCGTCCAGACCACGGGCTCGGCTGAACGCGCCGGACGCCTGAAGGCTTTAGCAGCGCCAGGGGGTTTTCCGGTCATCATCCGCGGCCGTGTCGAGGGTGCCGAAATCGACCGTTCCCAGCAGGTCACCAGCGTCGCGCGCGCCCTGTCGACGTCAGGCGACTGGGATGAGGTGAAGCGGATCGTGGCGACGGAGGCGGAGGTTCTGATTTCCAATACCGGCGATACCGGCTATGCGATTGGACCAAACGACCTCGTCACGGACGTCCCGCTTTCATTTCCCGGCAAGCTGCTGATCCTGCTGCACGGGCGATATCGCGCGGGTGGCAAGACGCTGACGATTCTGCCCTGCGAATTGATCGCCCGCAACGGTGACACGTTGAAAACGGTGATGCTCGACCTTCAATCGACCCGGATTGCCGACGCAGATTTCGGGGATTGGCTGGAAAACCAGGTTATCTGGGCAAACACGCTGGTGGACCGGATCGTCTCCGAGCCGCTGCAGCCTGCCGGTGCGGTGGCGGAGCCCTATGCACTCTGGGCCATCGAGGCGCAGCCTGGACTGACACTGCCCTGCAGCCATCCGTCCATCTTGCTGGTCGACGACCTCTTGCCTTACGAGAAACTGAAGCTGCATATCCTCAATCTCGGTCACACGGTGCTGGCCGATCTCTGGCTGAAAGCCAACCGGCCGCAGGATGAAACCGTGAAAGCGATTTTGCAGGATCCACACATTCTCGCAACGCTGATGGATATCTATGACACCGAAGTGATCCCCGGATTTGCTGCTAAGAACCTCGGCGGCGAGGCGGAACGCTATGTGGCACTGACGCTGGACCGGTTCCGCAATCCATTTCTGGACCATCGCATCCGCGATATCGCCAACCATCACGCCGAGAAAATCACCCGGCGGCTTGCCGATTTCAAGGCCTGGAGCCCGGATGTCGCCATGCCAAAACTCACAGCGATCATCGAGAACCGCTGATCAGTAGCCGGCAACCGGCTTGGCGGCGCTTTTTTTCGCCGGACAGAAAATCGTCCCGCAACCGCGCCGTCGCACTGACGAGAAGGGTCACATCGGTGCCGATCGCCATGAATGTGGCCCCCATCTCACGGTATATATGGGCCTGATCGAGGCTCAAGGTCATGATACCCCGCGCCTTTCCCGCCTTGGCGATCCGATCGAATGCGTCCTTGATCGCCGCCGTCACTGCGGGATGCCCAGGCTGGCCAAGATAACCCATATCTGCCGCGAGATCCGATGGACCGATGAACAATCCGTCGATCCCCTCAAGCGCTGCAATCTCATCCAAAGCTGCGAGACCCGCGCGGCTCTCGATCTGCACGATCAGGCAGATCTCATCATTGGCCGTTTCGAGATAATCGCCGATCCGGCTGAACTGCGACGCCCGCCCAAGCGCTGCACCGACGCCGCGCACGCCGTGCGGCGGATAGCGCACGGCACGCACCAGAGCCTGCGCCTGTTCGACGCTTTCCACCATCGGGATCAGCAATGTCTGGGCGCCGGTATCGAGAATCTGCTTGATCAGCCAGGTTTCGCCGACCGGAAGCCGAACCACCGGGTGGCTACCGGATCGGGCGACCGACTGGATCTGTGCAGACAGAAGCGGAATATCGTTCGGCCCATGCTCGCCATCGATCAGCAGCCAGTCATAGCCGCTGCCCGAAACGATTTCCGCCGCATAGGGACTGGCAAGCGCGACCCAGAGACCTAGCTGAAAACGATTCTCACGGATCGCGGCTTTGAACGTGTTTTTCGGGGCGGGCATGGCTGTCTCCGGCTGTCTGTTTCGGTTTGTACCGTCAAACGAAAAAACCGGCCAGAGTTATCCGGCCGGTTTTCTCCAAAACCTGACTGGCAGATCAGGCCCCGACTTGCAAATCAGGCAATGCCACCGAGGCAGACATATTTGATCTCGGTGAATTCCTCGATGCCGTATTTCGAGCCTTCGCGGCCAAGGCCAGAGAGCTTGACGCCGCCAAACGGCGCTTCCGCCGTCGAGATCAGGCCGGTATTGACGCCAACCATGCCATATTCGAGCGCTTCGGCGACCCGGAAGACGCGCGATAGATCCTTGGCGTAGAAATAGGATGCCAGGCCGAACTCTGTGTCATTGGCCTGCTCGATCACATCTGCCTCAGACTTGAAGCGGAACAATGGCGCCAGCGGGCCGAAGGTTTCTTCGCGTGCGACAGCCATGTCTTTGGTGACATCGGCCAGGATCGTTGCCTCGAAGAATGTGCCGCCGAGCGCATGCGGCTTGCCGCCAGCCAAGATGCGGGCGCCCTTTTTCACGGCATCGGCAATGTGTTCCTCGACCTTGTTCAGTGCTGCCTTGTCGATCAGCGGTCCAAGAATCACACCGTCATCGAAACCATTGCCGGTCTTCAGCTTGCCGACAGCCGTTGCCAGTTTTTCAGCAAAGGCATCGTAGACGCCATCCTGAACATAGATGCGGTTGGCGCAGACGCAGGTCTGGCCGTTGTTGCGATACTTGGCAATCAGCGCGCCCTCGACGGCCGCATCGAGATCGGCGTCGTCGAAAACGATGAAAGGTGCATTGCCGCCGAGTTCGAGGCCGAGCTTCTTGATGGTCGGGGCGCTCTGCTTGTAAAGCTCCATGCCGATTTCCGTCGAGCCGGTAAAGGTCAGCTTGCGGACGGTCGGATTGGCGGTCATTTCTGCGCCGATGGCAGCGGCCGAACCGGTGATGACGGAAAACAGCCCCTTCGGCAGGCCGGCACGCTCTGCCAAAACGGCGATGGCAATGGCCGAGAATGGCGTCTGAGACGCGGGTTTAAGAACCATGGCGCAACCGGCGGCAAAGGCCGGGCCGGCCTTGCGGGTGATCATCGCATTCGGGAAGTTCCATGGCGTAATCGCAGCCACGACGCCGATCGGCTGTTTCATCACCATGATGCGTTTGTCCGGCTGATGGCCCGGGATCATGTCGCCATAGATCCGGCGGCCTTCCTCGGCAAACCATTCGATGAAGCTGGCACCATAAACGATTTCGCCCGTGGCTTCCGCCAGCGGCTTGCCTTGCTCCAGTGTCAGGATGCGGCCGAGATCGTCCTTGTTTTCGATCATCAGGTCATACCATTTGCGCAGGACGGCACAGCGATCCTTGGCTGTTCTTGCGGCCCAGCCCTTCTGCGCGATCCGCGCCGCCTCGATGGCTGCCTTCGTCTCCGCGCCGCCGAGTTTCGGCACATGACCGATGATCTCGCCCGTCGCCGGGTTGTTCACCTCGATGGCATTTTTCGGATCGGCTTCGATCCAGTTTTCGCCGACGAGTGCGGCCTGGCGAAACAGCGAAGGGTCTTTCAAGGTCACGGTCATCAGCAGCAAATCCTTTGCTTCGAAAAATCTACAGAACTTATACAACTTTTTTCTGACGTTCGACAATAACCCTGAAGGGCGTTTCTGCAATCTGTTTCGTTGCGCCACGCGGCAATCGCCCGATCGACCCTGGTCATTGTCATCAAATTGGAAACGGTCCATCTCCAAATCGCAGCCTATTGGCGGGCTATCCGGTCGTTACATATGAAAAACGTCCGATTTCGATTTCCGGCCACTAAGCCTCCCAAAAGCAGGAACATGCCCATGACAACCACCAGCAACTATCGCCAGGCAGACTATCCCATCGAGCCGAGCTTTCTCAATCGTTGGTCGCCGCGCGCCTTTACCGGCGAGACGATTTCCGAAACCGAACTTCTGACCATCCTTGAAGCTGGCCGCTGGGCTCCATCCGCCTATAATTCGCAGCCATGGCGCTTCGTCTATGCCTTGCGCGGCACCGAACAATGGGACCGGATTTTCCCGATCCTCAACGAGTTCAACCAGGGCTGGGCGAAATCCGCATCGGCATTGGTCATCCTGGTTTCGAAGACCCATTTTGCCGCACCGGGCGCCACCGAGGAAGCGCTATCCTACAGCCACAGCTTCGACACGGGTGCCGCCTGGGGCTCGATCGCCCATCAGGCGCAGCTGCTCGGCTTCCAAGCACACGGCATGACCGGCCTGCATTTCGACAAGGCTGTTGAAATCCTTGGTATTCCGGAAGGCTACCGTGTTGAAGCGGCCGCCGCCATCGGCCGTCTGGGCGACAAGACGCAGCTGCCGGACTTCCTGCAGGCGCGCGAGACACCAAGCCCGCGCCGCCCGCTTTCGGAACTTGCGTTCAACGGTACGTTCATCGCCGACTAGCCTCAAAAAGAAAACCGCGCCTTTCCGGATGGAAGGCGCGGTTTTAAATGTGAACTTGAAGCGGCTGTGCCGCCTCCTTCAGATATCCAGATTGGCGACGCTCAGCGCGTTTTCCTGGATGAAATCGCGCCGCGGCTCGACCTCGTCACCCATCAGGCGCGAGAACAGGCCGTCGGCATCGGTCGCATCCGGCACCCTGACCTGAAGCAGCGAACGGACGTTCGGATCGAGCGTCGTTTCCCAGAGCTGCTCGGCATTCATCTCGCCAAGCCCCTTGTAACGCTGCATTGACAGGCCCTTGCGGCCGCTGGCAAAGATGGCGTCGAGAAGCGCGCGCGGCCCGCTGATCTCGATCGCGCCGTCCTTGCGCTTCAACAACGGCGGAACGCCATAGATTTCCTTGAGGCGTGGGGTCATCTGGTCGATATGACGTGCATCCTGCGATCCGATCAACGCCATGTCGAGCGAAGCGACTTCCTTGACGCCGCGCACCATGCGCTCGAATTTCAGGCCGCCATCGCCAGCCACCGCCACGGCCCAGCCGCGCTCGGTTTCCTCGGCGATCAGGTCAAGCCGCTTGGCGACATCGGCAGCGGTCGCTTCCGACTGGGCCTGGTTGTTGTTCAATTCCGGATTGAGAGCGCCGGAAATCGCCGCCTGTTCGACGACGGACCGGCTATAGCGCGAATGCAGGGACTCGATCAGCATCCGCAACCGCAGTGCATCGACGATAACTTCGCGCAGATCCTGCCCGACCCGGACTTCGCCAGAACCGAGTTCAAGGGCTGCATCCTCGAGACCCGTCGAGATCAGATAATCTTCCAGCGCCTTTTCGTCCTTCAGATACTGCGCCGACTTGCCCCGCGCCACCTTGTAGAGCGGCGGCTGGGCAATATAGAGGTGCCCGCGCTCGATCAGTTCCGGCATCTGCCGGAAGAAGAAGGTGAGAAGCAGCGTGCGAATATGGGCGCCATCGACGTCAGCATCGGTCATGATGATGATCTTGTGGTAGCGCAACTTGTCGGGGTTGAACTCATCCTTGCCGATCGACGTGCCAAGCGCCGTGATCAGCGTGCCGATTTCCTGGCTGGACAGCATCTTGTCGAAGCGCGCCCGCTCGACATTAAGGATCTTGCCGCGGAGCGGCAGGATCGCCTGATTTTCGCGCGAGCGGCCCTGCTTGGCGGAGCCGCCGGCGGAATCCCCTTCCACCAGGAAGAGTTCGGACTTGGCCGGATCGCGCTCGGAGCAGTCGGCAAGCTTGCCGGGCAGCGATGAAATATCCAGTGCGCCCTTGCGGCGCGTCAGTTCGCGCGCCTTCTTGGCCGCTTCGCGCGCAGCAGCCGCTTCGATCACCTTGCCGACGAGGATTTTCGCGTCACCCGGATGCTCTTCGAGCCAGGTGCTGAGCGCTTCGTTGACGAGGCTTTCAACAACCGGGCGAACCTCGGAGGAGACTAGCTTGTCCTTGGTTTGCGACGAGAACTTCGGATCCGGAACCTTGACGGAGAGAACGGCGGTCAGGCCCTCGCGGCAATCTTCGCCGGTCAGCGTCACCTTTTCCTTCTTCATGATGCCGGAGCTGTCACCATAGGAAATGATCTGGCGCGTCAGGCCGCCACGGAAGCCGGCCATGTGGGTGCCGCCGTCACGCTGCGGGATATTGTTGGTGAAGCAGAGAACATTCTCATGATAGCTGTCGTTCCACCACATCGCCACTTCGACGGTGATGCCGTCTTTTTCGCCACGAATGGCGACGGGCCGGGAGACCAGCGGCTTTTTTGCCCGGTCGAGATAGGCAACGAAGGCCTCAAGGCCGCCATCATACATCATCTCGGTTTCGCGGACATCGGAATGCCGCCTGTCGGTCAAGAGAATGTGAACACCCGAATTGAGGAAGGCGAGCTCGCGCAGGCGATGCTCCAGCGTTCCATAATCGAACTCGATCATCGTGAACGTATCGGTGCTCGGCAGGAAGGTGACTTCCGTACCGGTCTCGCCGTTGCTGTCGCCGATGACCTTCAAGGGTGCGTCGGCAACGCCGTGGGTGAAGTTGATTTCGTGGATCTTGCCCTGGCGCTTGATCTTCAGCTGCAGCTTGACCGAAAGCGCATTGACGACCGAGACGCCGACGCCATGCAGACCGCCGGAAACCTTGTAGGAATTCTGGTCGAATTTGCCGCCGGCATGCAGCTGCGTCATGATCACTTCGGCCGCCGAAATGCCTTCGCCCGTGTGGATATCGGTCGGGATACCGCGGCCGTTGTCGGTCACCGTCACCGAGCCATCGGCATTCAGCGTCACGGTGACGATATCGGCATGGCCGGCAAGCGCCTCGTCGATTGCGTTGTCCACGACTTCGTAGACCATGTGATGCAAACCCGAGCCGTCGTCGGTATCACCGATATACATGCCCGGCCGCTTGCGGACGGCATCAAGGCCCTTCAGAACCTTGATGGAATCGGCACCATATTCGGCGTTTGCGCCGGCTTCGGTTTCAGGCAAATCGGTCATTCGGCTATAGGTCTTTCCAGGTTACGATGCCATGTCTTCGGGATCGGATTCCGTGCGAATCACCCCTCGATGGCGCTCCCCGAATATAGGGATTTTGTCCATTGTTCCAAATCCCATGCTGCCTGAAAGCGGCAGAAATCAGGGGATCATCAGAGTTCCTTATCAGGAAAGCGGGCTTTTTCCAAAACATCTTCCAGGATACCGATGGTTTCGCCGGATAAGGTGCGGATACGGCCCGCAAGCCGATTGGCAAACGCCGTATGCGCCGACGGTAGACCCGATGTATCGAGCACCACTTTCGGATCGGAAATGGCGGCAATCCCGAACAACTCGTCGGCATCATCCCAGATGACATTGAAATATCCAGCGACCCTCTGCAGGAATTCGAAGCTCGGAGCGCCCCGTTTTCCATGTTCGAGAGCCGAGAGATAGGCGGGTGAGACGCCGATTGCCGCCGCCATCTGTTTCTGGGAGACGCCCTTTTTCCGTCGCAGCCGGCGCACCGCATCGCCGAACGGGGTCATGGTGCCATGCCCCTGGGGCGCGACAGGCGGACATAAAGCGCGCCGTCGCCGCCGTGATTGCGGGCGGCAGGTTCGTAGGACGAGATTAGCATGCGGAATTCCGGCAGCGAGAACCACATCGGCACCGCCCGCTTCAGGGCACCGTCGCTACCGAGCGATGTGCCCTTGCCGGTAATGACAAGCACATGCCGCAGCCCGCGATCATAGGCCCGCATCAGAAAATGCAGCAGCAGACCATGCGCCTCGCTCTGGATCATGCCATGCAGATCGATCCGCGCTTCGATTGCCAGATGGCCCTTGGCAAGCTTGCGTTTTACCGGCTTTTCGAGAGGGTGATGCACACGCGCCGCCTTTTTCGGCGCTTCCGCCGGGGCGGCGCCGAAGGCCTCAGCGAGCGACTTGCCTTCCTTGATCACAGGCATCGGCCGTTTTTCCGGCTCGGGCTCGGGCTCGGGTTTGGGCTCCTCGAACTCGGCAAGCTCGTCCAGGCGTCCCGGCAGCGGACGGGTGGTGCGGGCGACCTTGCCCCAGAGGATGCGGTCTTCGGTGGTAAGCTTCTTTCCCTTAGCCATGACCGTATCTTGCCGCCGCGGCCTTCGGAATGAAAATGAAGAAATCCGCATCGTTGCGCACGGCACCGGCCAGACGTCCGGCTTCATCACCGGAGCCTGTGAAGATATCGCCACGCGCAGGGCCGACGATTGCCGAGCCCGTATCGAGCGCCAGCATCAGCCGGCGGAAAGGATGGCCGCCCTCGATGGAGGTCAGGCTGTCGCTCGAGATGAAAAAGGGAACGCCGAATGTATGGATAAGCCGGTCGACGGCAAGAGAGCGGCCGGGTTCCAGCGCCACCTTGGCGGCGGCGACCGGCCCCAGTGCGGTATCGCCGACCTCGGCCTCGCGGAAGAAAATGAAGGACCGATTGTGCCACAGCACCTCGTCGGCCTCGTCCGGGTGATCGTCAAGCCATTGCTTGATCGTCTGCATCGAGACATCAGCGGCTTCGATCTTGCCGCGTTCGATCAGAAGCTTGCCGGTGGCGGAAAAATAATGGCCTGTCTTGGCCGCATAGGTGATCCGCTTCATCGCGCCATCGGGAAACACCAGCCGCGCGGCGCCCTGCACATGGGCGAAGAAGACGTCGGTCTTCGAGCTGGCATAGGCAATCTCCAGCCCGAGGCCGGCAAGATATCCCTGCTCTATGGCCTTTCGGTCCGGATATTCGGATATCGCGCCATCCGCCTGCTGCCCAAAGGCAAAATACGGGTCCATCCCGCCAGGACGATTGCTGTCGTCGACATCGGCGAGATCATCGGGGCGGCGATAAAAAGGAAAGCGAAAGGTCTCATCCTTCGTCGCGCTGACCAGAACTTCCGGCTCGAAGAAGGCCGTGACTAAGCCCGGCTTGCCGTCATGCCGGATAATCTTGAATGGAATGAAATGGTCTTCGAAGAAAGCGCGGGCTTCAGCGGCATCCTGTGGGTGGACCTCTTTGGCCGCGTCATAGGCTGGCATCAGGTCGGCGGTGGAAATGCCCAGCGATGCCGTCTTGTGTGGCTTAACCGTGGTCACTTGCCGGCGACAGCGCTCAAGCGCCGGCAGAAGCGGGGATGGATCGTCGGCCTGCCAACCGGGAAGGTCGGAAAAATCGACCCGTTGCAAATCGAAACCCATCGCCGCCAGTCCCGTGCCTATGTCCCGATCAGTTTTCCGATTCCGTTGCGATCAGCTTCCAGTTCGGATCGCGGGAACGGGTATCGCGCGAGAATGTCCAGAGGTCATTGACCTCGGAAACCGCTTCGGCATCGCCATCGACAATCGCGCCGGCCTTGTCATAGGTCGCCGAAATCAGCTGGCTGACGATGCGCAGCGTGACGTTGGCTTCGCTGTCCTTGATCTCGGCATGCACCATGTCCGCCTTCTCGATGCCGACGAAGGTGGACTTGACGACTTCGCCCTTGCTTTCGCGTTCGGAAATCGCCGCGTCGAAGCCATCGTAGACGTCGCGGGACAGAAGCCCCTTGAGCGTCTTGCGGTCGCCATCGGCAAAAGCCATGACGATCATCTCGTAGGCCATCTTGGCGCCATTGACGAACTCCTTCGGATCGAAGGACGGATCGGCATCGGCCATGCGGCGCAGCGCGTCGTTCAGCGGCGTTCCTGCCTTGGTGAAGGCGTCGATGTCGGCATAGCGAGAAATCTCTTCGCCAGCACCGTCACGGCGTGGCAATTGCACCACTTTGCCGGACGCTTCGGGACCATCGGCCGCTTCGCGGGGCGAATAGGGATCGACCGGCGGTCGTTCGTTGCCGGTCCGCTTGCCCAGGACGCTGCGCAGTTGGAGGAATATGATCACCGCAGCGACCAGGAAAAACAATGTGATGAAGTCGAAAGAGCCCATTTCCACCCAGAACCGCTGTTAAATTGCCGTGCGATCATCCCATATAGTCTGCATGGCACGATCATTCAAATGGCTATATCACTTCTTTGCAATTGCCGGTCCGCTTTGGACAGGCGCATCACACGTTGAGTCGTCATCATGCGTTCGCTGATTATACCGTTCCTTTTCCTTCTGATGCCGCTTGCGGAGATTGCGGCCTTCATTTTCGTCGGCCGCGAAGTCGGCGTCGGCATGACGCTGCTTCTGGTTCTGGCCAGTGCGATTGCCGGCGCCGCCCTCTTGCGGATCCAGGGACTGGGCGTGCTGCGGAAGATTCAACAGGCTTCTCAAACTGGCAGCGATCCCGGGCGGCAGCTGGTCCACGGCGTGATGATCGTTGTCGCCGCTTTTTTGCTGATCATCCCTGGCTTCATCAGCGACATCATCGGGCTGCTTCTGTTCATTCCGGCCGTCAGAGATTTGGGATGGTCGCTGCTCAAGAACCGGCTGACGATCGTCACGGCCGGAATGGCAACAGGTCCACGCGGTTTTTCCCGCGGGGCAGAACCAGATCCGGACAACAGGCGCCGCACCGGACCGCATGTCATCGACCTCGATGATGACGAATTTTCCCGCACCGACGGGCGCGGGCGCACCGACCCGAACGAACGCGACCGCCTCAAGTGAACGGCGGCACCGGGTTGTAAGCCCTGGTCCGAAATGCTAGATGCCTCACCAAATTTCATGTCCGAAGGAAATGGCCTTATGACCGATACCGCATCCCCGACAAACGGCGCTGGCGAGAGCCCGTCCCTGAACATCCTGGCCCAGTACATCAAGGACCTTTCGTTTGAAAACCCGGGCGCTCCGCGTTCGCTTCAGGCACGCGAAAAGGCTCCGGCGATCAATATCAATGTCAACGTCAATGCCAATCCGCTTTCCGATGCGGAATTCGACGTCATCCTGACGCTGAACGCTGAGGCCAAGGACGGCGACAAGATGCTGTTCAATGTCGAATTGTCCTATGGCGGCGTCTTCCGCGTGACCGGTTTTCCGCAGGAACACATGCTGCCGCTGCTCTTCATCGAGTGCCCGCGCCTGCTCTTCCCGTTCGCCCGCCAGATCGTTGCCGACGCAACGCGCAACGGCGGCTTCCCGCCGCTGATGATCGACCCGATCGATTTTGCCCAGATGTTCACCCAGCGCATGGCTGAGGAAAAGGTTCGCTCGCAGGTTTCGACCACTGCGAACTGATCCGGCACTCACCCGGATGTGATTGCTCAATGCCCGGTCATCGACCGGGCATTTTTCATTTGGAGGACTCGTACTTGGCCCAGATTGCTTTCGCACCCATCTTGCCGACAAGCGCTGCATGGGCATCGGCTTCCCCGTCAGTCAGGCGCGAACCCAGCGGATGCGGTCTTTGCCCGGCAACCACGATGACATCATCCGTTTCAGTCGCCTGGCCGCGGTTGTCGCTGCTGTGCAGTCCGAACGTCGTCTGCCGCCCGCCGATCAGCTCGATGTAGACTTCCGCCAAAAGTTCGGAGTCGAGCAACGCGCCGTGCTTGGTGCGGTGCGAATTATCGACACCGTAGCGCCGGCAGAGCGCATCGAGCGAATTTGGGCCCATCGGATGTTTGCGACGGGCAAGCGCCAGCGTGTCCGTGACCAGATCGTTGGTGATTGCCGGCAGACCCAACCGGGCAAATTCGGCATTCATAAAGCCCATGTCGAAGGTCGCGTTATGCGCCACCCAGCGCGCGTCACCGAAAAATGCCAGCAGTTCCTCGACGATGCCGGCAAAGTTCGGCTTGTCCTTCAGCGACTCGTCAGAGATGCCATGGATCGCCAGCGCATCGGGATGCACTTTGCGATCACCGGGATTGATATAGACATGGAACGTGCGTCCGGTCGGAAAGTGATTGTCGAGTTCGATGCCGCCGATTTCGATGACCCGGTCGAGCTTGTTGTCGAGGCCTGTCGTTTCCGTATCGAAAATGATCTCGCGCATTATGGCCTCTTCTGGCTTGTGAGCCTCTGGACGATCGCCGCCACCTGGCCGCGGGCCGAATCAAATCCATGGCCGGTATCGATGAGGTAATCCGCTTTCGCACGTTTTTCGTGATCGGGGACCTGACGCGACAGGATGAGAGCGAATTTTTCCCCGGTCATCCCCGGCCTTTTTAGAACTCGCTCCTTTTGGATCTCCGGATCACAGGTCACCACGGCGACCGCATCGACACGGCTTTCGCCCTTTGTCTCGAACAGAAGCGGGATATCAAGGACGACGAGCGGCGCACCGGCAGCCCGATGACGATCGAGAAACGCCCGTTCCTTTTCGCGCACCAGCGGATGGACGATCGCTTCCAGCGTCTGGAACAAGGACGGATCATTGGCCAGTTGCCGGGAGAGTTCTGTCCTGTCGATGATGCCCGCTTTCGCGGCTCCGGGAAACGCCGCTCCGATCGGCGCCACCGCTTCGTCTTGATAGAGAGCGTGGACGACGGCATCGGCATCATTGACCGGCACGCCCATCTGCGAAAACATCGTGGCAGTGGTCGACTTTCCCATACCGATCGATCCGGTGAGCCCAAGGATGATCATGCGTGGCTCGCCATGTCGTCGATGATGATCTGACGCAGGGCCGCATCGACGGTTGGCCGCTGGCCGAACCATTTCTCAAATCCGGGGACGGCCTGATGGAGAAGCATGCCAAGGCCATCGACCGTGGCAAAACCATGGGCTTCGGCTTGTGCAAGGATCGGCGTTTTCAGCGGCACGTAAACAATGTCCGTCACGATGCTGCCGGGAGCCATGACTGTGAAGTCGATCTCCGGCACTTCCGTTCCATCCATGCCGAGCGACGTGGTGTTGATGAACAGGCCTGCGCCGGTCATCATTTCGGACAAGGCCTCCATCGGCTGCGCATGAACCGCCGGGCCGAACCGGTCGGCCAGTTCCTGGGCGCGCGCAGCCGTGCGGTTCATGACATGGATCGTCCTTATACCGCGATCGCGGACCGCCTGGATCACCGCCCGGCTGGCGCCGCCAGCACCGAGAATGACTGCGGTTTGACAGTGGTCCCAGCCCGGTGCTCGTTCATCGAGATTGGCGGTGAATCCATAGCCATCAGTATTGGTCGCGTGAACCAAGCCATCTTCCACCCAGAGGGTATTGGACGCGCCGAGTTCAGCGCTCAATTGGTCCGGGCGGTCGGCAAGCACAAAAGCCAGTTCCTTGTGCGGGATCGTGACATTGCCGCCCGTGAAGCCGGATTGTCCGTTTTTGAGCGATGTGATGAAGGCCGGAAAGTCTTCCGGCGACACAGCATGGGCACGATAGCTTCCCTGCAATCCAAGCTGCTGCAGCCAATATCCATGGATCAGCGGCGAGCGTGAATGCTTGACCGGATAGCCCGTGACGAAGGCGTGGTTAACAAATGTTTCACGTGAATCATGCATCGATCACCCGTAGATCCCTGAGTTTTGCAAGCAGCGGCAGCATCGGAAGTCCGAGAATGGTGAAATAGTCGCCATCGATTTTATCGAACAGCTGGATGCCCTCACCCTCAAGCTGGTAGGCGCCGACGCTGGACAGAGCCTTTTTTCCAACCCGCGCGAGGTGGGCGTCGATGAATTCGGGATGCAAAACCCGCACCGACATCCGCGCCGATGCAACATGCTTCCAGAGAATGTCATCTCCTCGCATCAGCACAATGCCGCTGTTCAACTGATGAACCTGACCGGACAGCGACACCAGATGGCCGCGCGCCTCATTCATATCGCGGGGCTTGTGATAGACCCGCGTGCCGAGCGACATGGTCTGGTCCGAGCCGATGATGATATCGTCGGGAAAATACTCCCCGACACTCCTCGCCTTGGCTTCGGCCAGGATCAGCGCCACCTCTTCCGGTGACGATCCCTGCCGCTCGACCTCGCCTTCGATCGCCCGCTCGTCAATGTCGGCCGCCCTTGCCTGAAAGGAAATGCCGGCGTTCTCAAGCAGCATGCGCCGGAACGGGCTCGCCGAAGCGAGGACAAGAGAACATGCCATTGTCATTTATCCTGATTGACCGGATTCGCCTTAGCGCAGCCGGGGCCGCAGAGCAACGATTGCGGCCGCGGTTTCCTCGATCGATCGGCGCGTCACGTCGATCATCGGCCAATTGTTGCGCGCGCAGATCGACCGCGCATATTTCAGCTCTTCGGTAATGGAAGCGCGGTCGACATAATCTTCGGCATGATAACTATGGGTCGCCGTGCCCAGAACACGGTTCTGACGGACCTGCGAAATCCGGTCCGCCGTAGCGATCAAACCGACAACCAGCGGCTTGGTCGCTTCCATCAGCCGATCCGGCAGGGAGACGCCCGGCACGATCGGGATATTGGCCGTCTTGATGCCGCGATTGGCAAGATAGATGCTGGTCGGGGTTTTCGATGTCCGGCTGATACCGACGAGCACGACATCAGCATCGTTGAAATCCGCCGGCAATTGCCCGTCATCATGATCCATCGTGAAATTCAGCGCATCGATGCGGGCGAAATAATCGGCGTCCATCACATGCTGCGCTCCCGACCGGCGCCGCGATGTCGCGCCGAGATAGGACTGGAAGAGATCGATGATCGGTTCCAGAACCGAAACGCAAGGCAAGCCCATCTCCTTGCAGGTCACGTCGATGATATCGGCAAGCTCGCGATCGACGATCGTATAGAGCACGATCCCCGGCGCGCCATCCACCGCTTCCATCACCTGCAGCAGCTGCTTGCGGTTCCGGATCAGTGGATAGACATGCTCAAGCGCATGCGCCGACTGGAATTGTGATGCCGCTGCCCTGCCTGCAGCGATCAGCGTTTCGCCGGTCGAATCGGAGATCAGATGCAGGTGGAAATAGTTTTTGTGGTTCTCCACGCTATTCTCCGAGGGCTGTTGATAAACCGGGACAGCGACAGCTAAGGACCGGCGCGGTTGGAAGGCAAGGGGAAAACCGGCGAGTTATGCACAATCTGGATTCCGGGGAGTTCGATTCCAGGCACATGTGGAGAAGACTCATTAAGATTTGAAGCCCCGACGTTATCCACAAGCCGTCCACACCCATCCCTGCACTTTGACGATGACCGAAGCCTCTGACTCTTCATCGTTTCTTGCGATTGTCCCCGCTCCTATCTGTCGCATGGCAAAATCGGCCAGGAGATTCTATTGAATGGGCTAGCATGTGGAAAAGAGGCGGATGGCGTTTAATCCTTGATAGTCACAGACTCTAAGAAATAGAATCCTTAGATATAGATATCTTTTATAGTGGGAGAACGTGTCCGGTGACTGCGCAAAGCCGTAAGGTGCTACAGGTGTTGAAGGGTGAAACTCTCTCACCTCCCCCAATCTGGCTGATGCGGCAGGCAGGTCGATATCTTCCCGAATACCGGCAGACCCGCACGAAGGCGGGCAGCTTTCTCGATCTCTGTTATTCGCCCGACATGGCTGTGGAAGTGACCCTGCAACCAATCCGGCGTTACGCCTTTGATGCAGCAATCCTGTTCTCGGACATCCTCGTCATTCCCGATGCCCTGAAGCGCAATGTTCGTTTTGAAGAAGGGCATGGACCAAGGATGGATCCGATCGACGTTTCGGAAATTGAGAAACTCGATGTTCGGCCCGTATCCGCCCATTTGCAGCCGGTCATGGAAACGGTTCGCCGCTTGCGCAAGGAATTGCCGGAAGAGACGACGCTGCTCGGCTTCTGCGGCGCGCCCTGGACGGTTGCCACCTACATGATTGCGGGGCACGGAACACCTGACCAGGGCCCGGCACGGCTTTTTGCCTACCAGAACCCCGAAGCGTTCGATCGGCTGCTGGCGGTGCTTGCTGAGGTCTCTGCGGACTATCTGGTCGAACAGATCGATGCCGGTGCCGACGCGGTGCAGATATTCGATTCCTGGGCGGGTGTTCTGGGCGAGGAGGAATTCCGCCGCTACGCCGTCAACCCCGTGCGCCGGATGATCGACAGCGTTCGTGCCCGCCGGCCAGCGGCGAAAATCATTGCCTTTGCCAAGGGTGCCGGAATTCTGCTCAAGAATTACCGGCAGGCAACCGGTGCCGACGCGATCGGTCTCGACTGGTCGGTGCCTCTATCTTTTGCCGCAGAGCTGCAGAAGGACGGCCCTGTTCAGGGCAATCTTGATCCGATGCGTGTTGTGGCAGGCGGAAAGTCGCTGGATGAGGGCATCGACGCAATCCTGCAAAAGCTCGGAAACGGCCCTCTGATCTTCAACCTGGGTCACGGTATTACGCCGCAGGCCAACCCCGATCATGTCACGCAACTGGTCGCCCGTGTTCGCGGGACTGGCAAATGATCGAGCGCCAGACGGATATACGTCCGGGGAAGAAAGCGCGCACCCGCGCCTTTGTCGCGATCGGCGTGTTCGTGGGGCTGCTTGCCGGGCTGTTCGTCTGGCAGCCGGATAATCTCTATCTCTGGATCAAGGCGCTGCACATCATCGCCGTGATGTCGTGGATGGCCGCCCTGCTCTACATGCCACGGCTGTTCATCTACCACACCGACGCTGCACCTGGTTCCGAACAGTCGGAAACCTTCAAGATGATGGAGCAGCGGCTTTTGAAGGTGATCATGAACCCGGCGATGATGATCACCTGGGTGCTCGGCCTTTATCTCGCCTGGAGCGTCTATGGTTTTCAGGGTGGTTGGCTGCATGCCAAGCTTCTGCTCGTCGTTCTCCTGACTGGCGTCCACATGATGTTCAGCCGTGCGGTCAAAGCGTTTGCGCGCGATGAAAACACGCGCAGCGCCCGTTACTGGCGGCTGATGAACGAAGCGCCGACGCTGCTGATGATCCTCATTGTCATCATGGCGGTAGTGAAACCTTTTTGAGCTGTGAGCGTTGAAGAAGGAAACTTCCGGTAATTTCCGTTGCCCCCTTGCGGTGCAACGAGTGAGTCGCTATTTTCCCGCCATCTCCTCTTTCGTGGCATGTGTAAACGTTACGAGCCTGCCCCTTCCGCTGCAGCTCCCCTTACATCAAGCACGCCGACTTTCCTTATCCGATTCCAAGTGTGGTCCCCTTCATGGCTGAAATGAAGCTACAAGAACTGAAAAACAAATCCGCGACCGATCTTCTGGCTTTTGCCGAATCGGTCGAGGTCGAGAATGCCAGTGTCATGCGCAAGCAGGAACTGATGTTTGCGATCCTGAAAATGCTGGCAAGCCAGGACGTTGAAATCATCGGCGAAGGCGTTGTTGAAGTGCTGCAGGACGGCTTCGGCTTTCTGCGCTCGGCGAACGCCAACTACCTGCCGGGCCCGGACGATATTTATATCTCGCCCTCGCAGATCCGTCGTTTCTCGCTGAAGACCGGTGATACCGTCGAAGGCCCGATCCGTGGTCCGAAGGAAGGCGAACGGTATTTCGCACTTCTCAAGGTCAACACGATCAATTTCGAGGATCCCGAAAAGATCCGCCACAAGGTCCATTTCGACAATCTGACGCCGCTCTATCCAAACGAGCGTTTCAAGATGGAACTCGAGGTTCCGACCTCGAAGGACCTGTCCGCCCGCGTCATCGACCTGATCGCGCCGCTCGGCAAGGGCCAGCGCGGTCTGATCGTCGCGCCGCCGCGCACCGGTAAGACCGTTCTCCTGCAGAACATTGCCCATTCGATTACCGCCAATCATCCGGAATGCTACCTGATCGTGCTTCTGATCGACGAGCGGCCGGAGGAAGTCACCGACATGCAGCGCTCGGTGAAGGGCGAAGTCGTTTCCTCGACCTTTGACGAACCGGCAACGCGCCACGTTCAGGTGGCTGAGATGGTCATCGAAAAGGCAAAACGCCTGGTCGAACATGGTCGCGACGTCGTTATCCTGCTTGATTCGATCACCCGTCTCGGCCGCGCCTACAACACCGTTGTTCCGTCGTCAGGCAAGGTATTGACCGGTGGTGTGGACGCCAACGCCCTGCAGCGCCCGAAGCGTTTCTTCGGTGCCGCGCGTAATATCGAAGAGGGCGGCTCGCTGACAATCATCGCGACGGCCCTGATCGATACCGGTAGCCGTATGGATGAAGTCATCTTCGAAGAATTCAAGGGCACCGGTAACTCGGAAATCGTGCTCGACCGCAAGGTCGCCGACAAGCGCATCTTCCCGTCGATGGATATCCTCAAGTCCGGAACCCGTAAGGAAGACCTTTTGGTACCGCGCCAGGATCTGCAGAAGATCTTCGTTCTGCGCCGTATCCTTGCCCCGATGGGAACGACCGATGCGATCGAGTTCCTGATCGACAAGCTGAAGCAGACCAAGACCAACGGTGATTTCTTCGATTCGATGAATACCTGATCGACGGTCATCGTTCTGCACGAAGCCCAGGCTCAGCCTGGGCTTTTGTGTTTCTGCCGAAAATTCTATAGCCGGATTCCTTTGCCGGAGTCTTTATCGCCGGGAATGCTATCGCTGGTCTTTTAAAGCGAGCACTGTCAGCAAGGACATCTCAGTTGAATCAGCCGCCGCAGGCCATCCCCGATACGATTTATGCCCTGTCTTCCGGTGCCTTGCCCGCAGGCGTGGCTGTCATCCGCATCAGCGGGCCGCACACGTCCGAGGTTCTTGCCGGTATGTGCGGTTCGCTACCTGCACCCCGGCAAGCCGTTCTGCGGTCGATTCGCTCGCGAAACGGTGATGTGCTCGATCAGGGGCTGGTTCTCTATTTCGAGGCTCCTGCGTCATTCACGGGCGAAGACTGTGCGGAACTGCAGGTTCACGGCGGTCGGGCGGTGGTAAACGCCATTCTTTCGGATCTGGAGTCTCGACCAGGCCTCCGGCATGCCGAGGCCGGCGAATTCTCCCGCCGCGCATTTCACAACGGTAAACTTGATCTCGTCGAGATCGAGGGCCTTGCCGATCTGATTGCCGCCGAAACCGAAATGCAGCGGCGTCTGGCGCAGGAGCAATCCAGCGGTCGTCTCTCGATGATTTATGACGCCTGGGCGCGCAGGCTGACTCATGCGCGCGCAATGATCGAAGCGGAGTTGGACTTTGCCGACGAAGACGATGTTCCGGGGTCCGTTGCCGACAGCATCTGGGTGGACATGCGCGCGTTGAAATCGGAAATCAGCGCCCATCTGGAGGGCGCTGGCGCCGCGGAGATTATCCGCGATGGGTTGAAGATTGTCATCGCCGGTGAACCGAATGCTGGCAAGTCCAGTCTACTCAATCACCTGGCGCGCCGTGACGTTGCCATCGTCACCGACATTGCCGGGACCACGCGAGACATCATTTCCGTTGACCTATCCTTAGCCGGATTCCGTGTTCAATTGTTTGACACGGCCGGCCTGCGGGAGACCGATGACAAGGTTGAGCGGGAGGGAATAAGACGTGCCTATCTGACCATCGATCAGGCTGATCTTGTCCTGCTGCTGGCTGAGACGCCAGAGGGTTTTGTTCCTCTGGACGAAGGTCAACGCCCAAAGACGGTTATTCGGATCGGTACCAAGATTGATCAGTCCCCGCTTTTATGGGATAAGGCCAACGCCGACGTGTTGATCTCGACGGAAACGGGCGAAGGGATTACTCGACTCCTGGACGTTTTGACAGATCATCTACCCGATCTGTCCGGTCAAAATGCACTGTCCTTACCGGCCCGGAAGCGGCACGTGAGCTGCCTGAAGCAAACCCTCTCCGCAATCGAGATGAGTTTGGTGCAATCAAATCGTGGACTTGATATTCAGGCGGAACACTTGCGGCAGGCCGGCGACGCGCTTGGACGAATTACCGGGCGCGTTGATGTCGAGGATCTGCTCGGAGTGATCTTTTCCGAATTCTGTATCGGGAAGTAAGATGTAATGCTTTACAACGTTGGCGAGTCGCCGTGAATGTTTCACGTGAAACGATTCGCCACCGTAACACCGTGATGGAGACGGTTTGACATGTTTGACTATGACGTCCTTATCATTGGCGGCGGCCATGCGGGCTGCGAGGCGGCCAGCGCGGCTGCGCGAATGGGTTCCAAAACCGCGTTGGTCACACATAAGCGCGAGACGATCGGTGTGATGTCGTGTAATCCCGCCATTGGTGGCCTGGGAAAAGGTCATCTCGTTCGAGAGATCGACGCGATGGACGGCCTGATGGGGCGGGTAGCCGATGCAGCGGGAATTCAGTTTCGGCTGTTGAACCGCAGGAAAGGCCCCGCCGTACGCGGGCCCCGCACCCAGGCGGATCGAAAACTTTATCGGCAGGCGATGCAGACCGAAATCCAGGCGATCGCAAATCTCGACGTGATAGAAGGTGATGTATTCGACTTGCAACTGAATGGCGGTCGCGTCAACGGCATCATTCTCGCTGATGGGCGTCATATCTCCTGTGGAGCTGCGGTGCTGACCACAGGAACTTTCCTTCGCGGCCTTATTCACATCGGCAATCGCAAAATCCCGGCCGGCCGGGTTGGGGAGAATCCCTCGGTGGGATTGTCCGGAACGTTGGAACGGTCTGGTCTCCGCCTGGGCAGGCTGAAGACGGGGACGCCGGCGCGGCTGGACGGCAGGACGATTGATTGGCAATCGGTTGGCCGGCAGGGCGCAGACGAAGACCCTGTCCCCTTCTCTTTCATGACGGAAAGCATTCTCAACCGCCAAATTGAATGCGGCGTCACACGAACGACCGATGCGACACACAAGATCATTTCCGATAATCTCGGTCAGTCGGCGATGTATTCAGGACAGATCGAGGGCGTCGGCCCGAGATACTGCCCGTCGATCGAGGACAAGATCGTCAAGTTCGGTGAACGCGACGGGCATCAGATTTTTCTGGAGCCGGAAGGTCTCGATGACGACACGGTTTATCCCAACGGAATTTCGACGTCATTACCGGAAGACGTTCAGAAGGCCTTCATCCAGACAATTCCCGGACTGGAGCACGTTTCGATTATCCAACCCGGTTATGCGATCGAGTACGATCATGTCGATCCGCGCGAACTTTCCCTATCGCTGGAAGTGCGCAAGATCCCCGGATTGTTCCTGGCTGGGCAGATCAATGGCACGACCGGGTATGAGGAAGCCGGCGCACAGGGTTTGGTGGCCGGTTTGAATGCTGCCCTTCTCTGTGCTGGCAACACTCCGCACATCTTTAGCCGCACCAACTCCTACATTGGCGTCATGATTGATGACCTCACCTCCCGCGGTGTGGCTGAGCCGTACAGGATGTTTACATCGCGCGCCGAATACCGCCTATCCCTGCGCGCCGACAATGCCGATGTCCGTCTTACACCAGAGGCAATATCTCTTGGATGCGTATCGGCCGATCGTACTGCCAAGTTTGAAAAGTGGGTTGAGGATATTCAACACAATAGGCAGTTGTTACAGTCCCTGACCGTGACGCCCACCGAAGGGCGCAGTCATGGACTGAAACTCAATCTGGACGGTCAACGCCGTTCGGCGTTTGAACTCCTATCTTACGCTGATCATTCCATTCAGTCGTTGAGCGCAGTCTGGCCAGAGTTGTCCGTGATCGATAGAAAGCTCGCCGAGGCGCTCGAAATCGATGCGACCTATGCGGTCTATATGGATCGTCAGGCATCGGACATTGCCAGCGTCCGCAGTGAAGAGAGCCGCGTCATCCCCGATGACTTCGATTTCCAGCTGCTTTCCGGTCTTTCCAACGAGTTGAAACAGAAGCTGAGCCTTGCGAAACCACGCAATTTGGCGCAAGCCATGAAGGTGGATGGTATCACACCTTCGGCAATATCGTTGATCCTGGCATATATGCGCAAAGCAAACCACACCCAGACAGAGTATCTCAAGCAGGCGATTCAATGATTGCGAGTCCTTCCCGTGAGCTAAACGGATTGCGTGTTTCACGTGAAACGTCCGACAGGCTCGAACATTTTTCCAGCCTGTTTCAGAAATGGGCGAAGTCAATCAACCTCGTGGCCCCATCGACATTGTCTGATTTGTGGCAACGCCATATTGCCGACAGCGCGCAGATCTTTCAGCTATTCCCGGGGCCGAAACGATGGGTGGATCTCGGTAGTGGTGGTGGTTTCCCTGGGATCATCACAGCGATCTTCCTGGCTGAGCTAGGCGATGGGTGGGTCCATCTTGTCGAAAGTAACAACAAGAAGGCCGCATTTCTCCGTGTCGCACTTGTTGAAACCGGTGCGCGCGGCTCCGTGCATCCGATTCGCATTGAAGATGCGGCCGGCGCTATCCCGCAATGCGATGCGATTTCCGCCCGCGCCCTCGCGGATCTCGGTCAACTTCTCGATTATTGCACGCCATGGATGAGCGCCGGCAACAAACCAAGGGCGTTCTTCCACAAAGGCCGGGATTATCAGTTAGAAGTCGACAAAGCCGTTAGCCGCTTTCGGTTTGATCTGGTAAAACATGCAAGCGTCGTCGAGCCGGACTCTGTGGTTCTCGAAATCGCAAATCTTTCGCGGAAAACTCAATAACGGCGGAATGCGGCATGATAGGCGAGAAGAACAGAATTATCACCATTGCAAACCAGAAGGGTGGCGTGGGCAAAACCACGACGGCTATCAACCTTGCAACCGCTTTGGCGGCCATTGGCGAAAAAGTGCTGATCGTTGATCTGGATCCGCAGGGCAATGCCAGCACAGGTCTCGGCATCCAGCGGCGTGATCGCAAGCTGTCATCCTACGAGCTGATGATCGGTTCCCACAATATTGCTGACATCGTTCAGAATACCGTTGTTCCGAATCTGTCGATTGTGCCATCGACGATGGACCTTCTGGGCGTCGAGATGGAGATCTCCGCGTCGAACGATCGGGTTTTCCGTCTGCGGAAGGCATTGGCCTCCCCTGACGCGCTCGCCTACTCCTATGTCCTTGTCGACTGCCCGCCTTCGTTCAATCTTTTGACGATGAACGCGATGGCGGCGGCGCATTCGGTTCTCGTTCCACTGCAATGCGAGTTCTTTGCATTGGAGGGGCTAAGCCAGCTCTTGGAGACCGTGGACCAGGTGCGGCGATCGGTTAATCCGACATTGGATATTCAGGGTATTGTCCTGACGATGTTTGATTCCCGCAACAATCTTGCGCAGCAGGTGGTGAATGACGTACGGACCCATCTGGGCGAGAAAGTCTATCATACGCTCATTCCCCGTAATGTGAGGGTTTCCGAGGCCCCTTCCTATGGCAAGCCGGCGATCCTCTATGATCTGAAATGTGCTGGTAGCCAGGCTTATCTTCAGCTGGCATCGGAAGTAATTCAGCGCGAACGGCTGCGGAAGGCAGCCTGAGCAATCGATTCGACATCGTAACGATAAGTGTGAGTGCAGACGATGAATGACGACAGTTCGAGAAGAAGATTGGGCCGTGGCCTTGCGGCGCTGATCGGCGAGATGGACCAGCCTTTGCAGGCAAGCAGCCCCGTTGCGCCCGTCAATGCCGACCGTCGTATTCCGATCGAGTTCGTCGCCCGCAACCCGCGCAATCCGCGGCGGACATTCGATGAGGCCGAGTTGCAGGACCTGGCGAGTTCTATCCGCCAGCACGGTATCGTGCAGCCGGTTGTCGTCCGCACCATTGCTGACGAACGTTACGAGATTATTGCCGGCGAGCGCCGTTGGCGTGCGGCCCAGTTGGCAGGGTTTACGGACATTCCGGTAATCGTCCGTGATGTCGATGACCGCACGGCTTTGGAGATCGCGATCGTTGAAAACGTTCAACGATCCGATCTCAATCCTCTCGAAGAGGCACTGGGTTACGATCAGCTGATCGCCGAACATGGCTATACCCAGAACGATCTGGGCGAAATTATCGGCAAGAGCCGCAGTCACGTGGCCAATAGTCTGCGGCTTCTCAAGCTGCCTGAACCCGTTCGGGACATGTTGTCGTCGGGCACATTGTCCGCCGGTCACGCGCGCGCGCTCATTCCCACGTCCGATCCGGTCACTCTTGCCCGCTCGATCATCGCCAAGGGTCTGTCTGTACGCGATACCGAGCGGCTGGCGCAGAACGATATCCGCGCGCAAAACGATCCGACCTATGGCAAGCCCTCCCCGAAAGAGGAAAAGGACGCCGACACGCTGGCACTGGAGCGTACGCTTTCCGACAGTTTGGGGCTCGATGTGACCGTTAATCACAAGGCTTCCGGCGGACAGCTGCGGATTTCCTACAAGACGCTCGACCAGCTCGAGGAAATCTGCCGCTTGCTTGAAAGGCGCTGATACCGATTCGGATCCGAAATGATATTACAAATACAATAATATCAATATGATAACCGGCTACCTGCGTGCTGATTGCAGGGTGATGGCCAGCAATGTCTGCATGGCGATGCTGTCTTCCAGGCTCTGCCGGGTGCGGCTTTGAAAGATCGCAGTTTGCAGCCGGCCGAGTTCGCGCCGGATCGCCGGGAGTGTCCAGGTCTTCAATGCGGCCTCGATCAGCGGCTTGCGGCGGAAATGCAGGTGGCGGCCAAGAGTGGCCACGACCTGCGCGGGCTGCTGGCGCTTGTCGTCCATCTCGGACCGCATCAGATCCAGCAGTTGAAACTGCTTGAGGCAGGCTTGCAGTACCAGAAAGATCGCGGTCTTTGATGCCACGATCTTGCGGATGGCGTGCTGGAGGCCGGCTGTGTCACCTTTGAGAACGGCGTCTATTGCATCATCGACTGAAACGGCGCTGGCGTCCCCAACGATTTCCAATACATGCTCTTCTTCAATCGAACTCATGCCCCGGCAATAGAGCGCCAGCTTGCGGATCTCGTTTCGTGACGCGATGCGATCACCGCCAAGGGCTTCGTTTAACCGCTCCCGTGCTGCCGGCGAGATACGCAGGCCTTCCAATCCGAGTTCCTGATCGATGAGGCCGTTCAATGCGCGGGCATCGTCACCATAGCAGGCAATCGATATTACCGACCGGCTGGTTTCGCCGATCTTGCGAATTCCGGTTCCTTTCTTGAGATCGCCAGCCTCGATGATGACGTAGCTTGCATCCGGCGGCTGTTTCGCAAGCACGGTCAGGCTGTCTATGAGTGTTTTCTCAGTTCCTGACGCCCGGATCCAGACGAGTTTCTCTCCGCCAAAAAGGCCAATCGTATTTACCTCGTCCATGAGCCGTCCCGGGCTCTGCTGCAGGTCGGAACCATCAAGCCGGATCAGCGAAAACGGATCATCGAGCGCAACGCCGCTTTTTCCGGCAATCTGGCCCGCCCGTTCCGAGACCAGACCACGGTCAGGACCGTAAATCAGGTAGATGCGGTTGTCCCGCAGCGGACGCTGCAGGAACTGATCGAATTCGTGCGATTTGATCTCGGTCATACCGCCACCTCATGCCCGCAGGATTTCAGCGCCCGAGCGCCGCTGCAAGATCGGCGCGGATGATTTCGGCCAGTTCCTTGGCCGCCCGTTTCTCGCCATCGCGGCGGGCACGAACCTTTGAAAACTCCTGGCCTGGAAAATCGACCAGCGATACGGCGCTACGGTTGCCCGAGCGAACAGTTTCGCCGGTATCGGCGCGCGTCAGGTTATAATCAGCCATGACGACAACGCGAGCGGCGCTGGCAGTGTCGGTATTGTCGTCTACGGTGTTCTGACTGTACAGGACGCCCTGGATATCGCTGGTGACGTTGAGCGCCAGCTTGTATTGCGGGTTAGCCGGTTCACCGGCGCCGCCTGACGTCAGGAAAATCAGCGCGTTGCGGACCTCCTGTTCAACGCGGTCGTCGGCTTCGGAAATCCCGATCGTCGCAAGCGCTTTTGCAGGTTTTCCCTGTGGTCCGTCCGAATACAAAGGCTTGACCTGGCAGCCTGCAAGGACTGCGAGTGTGCCGAAAGCCAGAAGCTGAGCGTATCTTTGGGCTTTTTCAGACAACGACATTCACGATCCTCTGCGGCACGACGATGATCTTCTTCGGGTTTTGTCCGTTCAAAGCGGTCTTGACGGGTTCGAGTGCCAGAACGGCGCTCTCGATCGCAGTCTGATCCGCATCGCGCGCAATTGTCAAATCGGCGCGCTTCTTGCCATTGATCTGCACCGGCATGGTGACGTCGTTTTCGGCCACAAGTGCTTCGCTGTAGATCGGCCAAGCCGTCTGGGCAACCAGACCCGTTCCGCCAATCTCCTGCCAGCATTGCTCTGCCAGATGCGGCATCATCGGAGCAACCAGACTGATCAGAATCGAGACGGCATCCTTGACGGCTGCTGTGGTGGCTTGATCAGCGGTTCCTGCTGCGACCTGCGTCAGCGGGTTCGCAAGGGCGTTGACCAGCTCATAGAGGCGCGCCACCGCCTTGTTGAAGGCCAGCTTGTCATAGTCGGCCTGAATGGCCTTGAGCGTCTTGTGGGTCAGCTGCGAGATCGCCAGGGCCGAACCGCTGGCCGCAGGCTGCGCCTCTGCCGCCTTCAGCGCATCGGATGCTTCGGAAATCAGCCGCCACAGGCGTTGCACGAACCGGTGTGCGCCTTCGACGCCGGCTTCCGACCAGATCACGTCGCGGTCGGGCGGCGAGTCGGAAAGAACGAAGAAGCGTGCAGTATCAGCACCATAGGATGCGATGATATCGTCAGGATCGACAACGTTCTTCTTCGACTTCGACATCTTCTCGATCGAACCGATGACGATCGGTTCCCCGGTTTCGATCAGGCTTGCCTGCCGCTTGCCGTCGGTTTCGACGATGATGATCTCTGCCGGTGTCACCCATTCGCGCTGTGCACCCTCGCCGCGGCTGTAGGTTTCATGCACGACCATGCCCTGCGTGAACAGCCCCTTGAAGGGCTCGTCGAGGCCGGCATGCCCCGTGGCTTTCATTGCCCGTGTAAAGAAGCGCGAATAGAGCAGGTGCAAAATTGCATGCTCGATGCCGCCAATATACTGGTCAACGGGTAGCCAGTGATCGACAGCCGAGGGGTTGGTCGGCGTCTTTTCCCATGGGGCTGTAAAACGGGCAAAATACCAGGAGGAATCGACGAAGGTATCCATCGTGTCGGTCTCGCGGCGCGCATCCTTTCCGCATTGCGGGCAGGATACGTGACGCCAGGTGGGGTGGCGGTCGAGCGGGTTGCCCGGCTTGTCGAATGTCACGTCGTCAGGCAGCTTGACCGGAAGATCCGCCTTCGGCACCGGAATGACGCCGCAATCATCGCAGTGGATGACCGGGATCGGGCAGCCCCAATAGCGCTGGCGCGAAATACCCCAGTCGCGCAGGCGGAAATTAACCTTGCGCTCGGCCTGCGGTGCGTTGCCGATAGAGGCCGCCTCCAGAGTGGAAGCAACTTTTTCGAAGGCCTCTTCGATGGTCAAACCATCGAGATAGCGCGAATTGATCATCACGCCGTCGCCGACATAGGCCTCGTCGCCGATGGTAAAGCTCGCGGCGTCGCCGTCCTTTGGCATCACCACGGCAACGACCGGCAGGCCGTACTTGCGGGCGAAATCGAGGTCGCGCTGGTCGCCAGAGGGGCAACCAAAGATGGCGCCGGTACCATAGTCCATCAGTACAAAGTTGGCGACGTAGACAGGCAGTTCCCAGCTGGGGTCGAGCGGATGCTTGACCCGGATACCGGTATCGATGCCTTTCTTCTCGGCTGTTTCCAGCGCGGCCAGCGACGTGCCGGCGCGGCGGGTCTCCTCGCAGAAGGTTTCGAGCTCCGGATTTGCGGCAGCCGCTTGACGTGCCAGCGGGTGGTCTGCGGCAATCGCCAGGAAGGACGCGCCAAACAGCGTGTCCGGCCGGGTCGTGTAGACGGCGACCTCGGTCGCGTCCGTTGCCCCGGTACCCGGAACGATTTCCCAGCGGATGGTCAGACCTTCGGAGCGGCCGATCCAGTTCTTCTGCATCAGCCGGACCTTTTCGGGCCACTGGTCCAGCGTGTCGAGCGAATCGAGCAGGTCCTGGTTGAAATCGGTGATGCGGAAGAACCACTGCGTCAGCTCACGCTGTTCGACGAGGGCACCCGAGCGCCAGCCGCGGCCGTCGATCACCTGTTCATTGGCCAGCACCGTGTTATCGACCGGATCCCAGTTGACCTTCGACTGCTTGCGATAGACGAGGCCCTTTTCAAGGAAATCGACAAAAAGGTGCTGCTGGTGCTGATAGTATTCAACATCGCAGGTGGCAAACTCGCGCGACCAGTCGAGCGACAGGCCCATGACCTTCAGCTGCGCCTTCATCGAGGCGATGTTCTGGTATGTCCACGCGGCGGGATGAACGCCGCGCTCCATGGCGGCATTTTCGGCCGGCATGCCGAATGCGTCCCAACCCATCGGATGCAGCACATTGTAGCCACGGGCACGCTTGTAGCGCGCGACGACGTCGCCCATCGCATAGTTGCGCACATGGCCCATGTGAATCCGGCCGGACGGATAGGGGAACATTTCGAGCACGTAGTATTTTTCGCGCGGGTCGTCGTTGTCCGTGGTGAAGACGTTCTTCCGGTCCCATTCCTGTTGCCAGCGGGGTTCAGCATCGCGTGGATTGTAACGTTCGGTAGCCATATGATCGATGTTCCGGAAATGTGTGCGAGGGGAAATCAGTCCCCTGGATATTTGGCGTGACCTTCACCATGAAACAAGCGTAGCGTCAAGTTTTGGAAGGCTTTGAGGCCGAACTTTGAAGCATTTAACCGGCCTCTGGCGATTACGGCTTGGCAGCCACGTTCAGTTTGATTATTGCGCCAGATGGGCTGGAAAATGATGGAGACGATGGCGATGAGCGTGGAAGAACGGTTAAACGACGTCCTGAGCCGGATTCGTGATGCGGAGCATGCCGCGAATCGCCCGTCAGGCACAGCTTGCCTCGTTGCTGTCTCCAAGACCTTCGATGCTGATGCGATCCGTCCGGTGATCATGAGCGGACAGCGGGTTTTCGGTGAAAACCGGGTGCAGGAAGCGCAAGGCAAGTGGCCGGAGTTGAAGGTGGAGACTCCAGATATTGAGCTGCATCTGATCGGTCCGCTGCAATCGAACAAGGCCGCGGATGCCGTCGCATTGTTCGATGTTATCGAAACTATCGACCGGGAAAAGATCGCGCGCGCCGTTGCCGCTGAAATCACCCGGCAGGGCAAGTCCGTTCGCCTCTATGTCCAGGTCAATACCGGGCTTGAACCGCAGAAGGCTGGTATCGCACCGGATGATACCATTGCCTTCGTCACGCTGTGCCGTGAAACGATCGGTATTCCGGTGGAAGGATTGATGTGCATCCCGCCGGCGGACGAAAACCCAGGCCCGCATTTCGCGCTGCTTGCCAAGCTTGCCGAGCGTTGCGGCCTGGAGAAGCTGTCCATGGGCATGTCCGGAGATTTCGATACTGCCGTGCAATTCGGCGCCACCAGCGTCCGTGTCGGCTCGGCAATCTTCGGAACCCGTTGATCTATCGGGCGGCCAGAATGGCCTAACGCTTTCGTCTGGCTTCTCCCCGCTCCATCAATCTCCTATGATTCCCTCCGGAGGCCGGTTTGTCCGGTATGGGAGTGGAGGAGACGGCAATGGCGAGCAGCTATTCCGATGTTTATGGTGCTTGGAAACGGGAGCCCGACATTTTCTGGGCTGAAGCGGCCCGGGAGATTGACTGGTTCCGGCCGTTCGATCGGGTTTTCGATCCCAGCCTCGGTGTATACGGGCGCTGGTTTCCCGGAGGCGAAACGAATACCTGCTTCAACTGCCTGGACCGGCAGGTTGCAGAGGGCCGTGGCGATCAGAATGCCTTGATCTACGACAGCCCGGTTACCGGCATGGTCGAACACTGGACCTATGGCGCCATGCTTGATGAGGTCGTCGCGCTTGCGTCCGTCTATCGTGATCTGGGTATCGGCAAGGGCGACCGGATCATCATCTATATGCCGATGATCCCGCAGGCCGTGTTCGCAATGCTGGCGGCCGCCCGTATCGGCGCCGTTCACTCCGTCGTTTTCGGTGGTTTCGCGGCGAGCGAACTGGCCACACGCATCACCGACAGCGAGGCGAAGCTTGTGGTGTCGGCCAGCTGCGGTATAGAGGGCGGCCGGATCGTACCCTACAAACCTCTCCTTGATGCCGCCATCGACATCAGCCAGCATAAGCCGGCTCACTGCCTTGTCTTCCAGCGGGACGCGCTGAAGGCCGACCTGCAGACCGATCGGGACATCGATTTCGCCGTTGCAGTCAGGTCGGCCAAGCATCGCGGCGTCGAGGTTCCCTGTACGCCGGTTTTGGCCACCGATCCGCTCTATATCCTCTACACATCGGGAACGACCGGCCAGCCGAAGGGCGTCGTGCGCGACAATGGTGGCCACATGGTCGCACTCAAATGGTCGATGCAGCATTTCTTCGGCATTCAACCGGGGGAGGTTTTCTGGGCGGCCTCCGATATCGGCTGGGTCGTCGGTCATTGTTACATCGTTTATGGGCCGCTGCTGAATGGCAGTACGGCAATCCTCTACGAGGGCAAACCTGTTGGCACGCCCGATGCGGGTGCCTATTGGCGGGTGATCGAGCAGCATAGCGTGACCACGCTATTTACGGCGCCCACTGCCTTCCGCGCCCTTCGCAAGGAAGATCCACAGGGGGATCTCATCCGTCGCCATGATCTGTCGAAATTCAGGGCGCTGTTCCTGGCTGGAGAGAGGGCTGATCCGGATACCGTGGCCTGGGCGGAAGCAAAACTCGGGGTTCCGGTGATCGACAATTGGTGGCAAACGGAAACGGGATGGCCGGTGGCCGGAAACCCGATCGGCCTTGAGCTGCTGCCGGTAAAATATGGCTCGGCGGCCGTGCCTTTGCCGGGATATGATGTTCAGGTGCTGGATGATGCCGGTCATCCCGTGGGGTCACGAACGCTCGGCAATGTCGTCATCAAGCTGCCGCTGCCGCCCGGGTGTCTACCGACATTCTGGAATGCCGACCAGCGGTTTCGCGACACCTGCCTTGCCGAGTTTCCCGGTTACTACCGCACAGCGGACGCCGGCTATATCGATGAAGACGGCTACATATTTATCATGTCGCGCACCGACGATATCATCAATGTCGCCGGCCATCGTCTGTCCACCGGAGCCATGGAAGAAATCTGCGCCAGCCATGCCGATGTGGCCGAATGCGCGGTCATCGGCATCGCCGATCCCATCAAGGGGCAGGTCCCCGCCGGCTTTTTGGTCATCAATGCGAATGTTTCCCGTGAAACAGCCGAGATCGAGAGCGAAGTCATTGGTCTCGTTCGTGAGCGCATCGGACCTGTTGCGGCGTTCAAGACGGCGATTTGCGTCAAGCGGTTGCCGAAGACGCGTTCTGGCAAAATCCTGCGGGGAACCATGCAGAAGATTGCCGATCGCGAAAGCTGGAAGATGCCGGCGACCATCGACGATCCGGCTGTGCTCGACGAAATCACTGCCGCTCTGAATGCACGGGGTATCGGCGTATAGGTCTACTCAGAAATCCTTAGCCGGAGTCTCCGCTAGGTCACTGAAAGGGTCGAACCGGGCCGGACAAGAACGAGGCACAAAAAAACCCGGATCAGCTGAACTGACCCCCGAAAGTTGGACATCCACTTTCGGGGGGTTTTTGATGAGCAAATATAGTTTGGAGTTCAAGCAGTCTGTTGTCGCGGCTTATGAGA
>JAESGK010000190.1_pt1 | contig 45092 bp, 44 predicted proteins | sample 9269681 | NCBI WGS metagenome assembly JAESGK01 (sample SAMN14515347, study PRJNA621673) | algae metagenome | isolation source: Timaviella obliquedivisa GSE-PSE-MK23-08B and co-occurring heterotrophs from... | place: USA: Grand Staircase Escalante National Monument, Utah | collected 2006-08-15
AAAACCACATTATGGCATTACCCTTTAAAAAACGCGTTCTGCTGATCGAAGATGATCAGGAGATTCGGAACAGCTTCAACCTGATCGTCAACAGCTCGCAGAAGTTTATGGTCGTCAATGCCTATGGAAACTGCGAAGACGCCATCGATAACATCAACCGCGACAAACCCGAGATCGTTCTTATGGACATCGAGCTGCCCGGCATCAATGGCATACAGGGCGCCAAGATCATTAAAGAAAAATTCCCGCACATCGATATCGTGATGGTAACGGTGTACGAAGACAGCGAACTGGTATTTGAAGCGTTGAAGGCTGGTGCTTCCGGTTATATTACCAAGAGCGCTAACTACATGGAGCTGCTCGCGGCACTGGAAGAAATTGTCAAAGGTGGCGCACCGATGAGCAGCCGCATCGCGCGGATGGTAATCGACAACTTTCACGTGAACCCCAACTCGCCGCTCACACGTCGCGAGACCGAAATATTGCAGCTGATCTCCGAAGGCAAGACGTATACACAGATTTCCGAGGAGCTGTTTATCTCGAAGGAAACAGCGAAGACACACATAAAAAATATCTACTCCAAACTGCAGGTCAACAGCAAGTCGGAGGCAATCGCCAAGGCAAACCTGGAAAAACTGATTTAGCCAAATAAAATTTTTTTGATCGCTAACGTTTCCAAATGTCGGTGTCGTGAGAATAGTGACACCTACCGATTTATGTGGGAAGAAAGCACGTGATTTAAAATCAACCTATCCGGGGGATGGAATTTAGTACGGCACATACCAATTTTACTACATGATCCTGCCTCGTCACGAAAGAGAAATTTATTCATAAGTTTAGGTTAATGGAGAAAATTTCGGCAGGATCAGCCCCTCAGATGGAGGGGCTTTTTTTTTAACCCATAGGTAAAGGAGATTTATAATTACCCCAAATAGCGGTATAACATGATCTACAATATACCCTCTCCTTCGTCATTCTTTTAGCCTGTGCTTTTGGGAGTTTTGAAAAAGTAACATACCGGTAATCCCTGCATAACGATTTACCGGCGTGGGGTCAATTTCAAAATCATTAACCTAACAAGTATGAGGAAATTTCTACAGATTGGATTCCTTTGCCTGCTGCATATAAGTGTAGCCTGGGCACAGGAACGAACCGTTACCGGCAAGGTAACCGCAGCGGAAGACGGTTCCGGCCTACCCGGCGTGAACGTCTTACTGAAGGGTACGTCAAATGGTACCACGACTGACGTAAATGGAGGCTATACGCTGTCCATCCCCGCGACCGGGGGTACACTAACATTCTCGTTCATCGGCCTGGTCACACAAGAGATCGAAGTGGGGCAGCGTTCGGTTATCGACGTGCCCATGCAACAAGACATGACGCAGCTGAGCGAAGTGGTTGTTACTGCCCTCGGGGTGGAACGCAGCCAGGCAGCGCTGGGTTACTCTGCGTCTACTGTCAGCAGCAAGGAAGTATCACAAGGACGTTCCTTCAGCCCGATCAACGCGCTGCAAGGTAAAGTAGCCGGTGTGATTGTAAACTCGTCTTCGGGGCAGCCCGGTGCAGCCACGTTCGTTACGATTCGTGGTGTAAACTCCATCGGTGGTAACAACAACCCGCTGTACGTAGTAGACGGTGTGCCGATCAACAACGGCTTTAACAACTTTACCTCCGACAACAACAATGCTAACCGCCAGCAAGACTTTGGTAATCGCGCGAACGATATCAACCCCGACGACATCGAGTCGGTTACGGTGTTGAAGAGCGCCTCGGCGACCGCCCTCTACGGTTCACGTGCGGCGAACGGTGTAATTGTTATCACCACGAAGAAAGGCAAGACAGGCGACCGCCTCCGCGTAAGCCTGAGCAGCTCGGCTACTTTCAGCACGCCGTTGCGCTTGCCCGAAGTGCAGCAAGAATTCGGTCAGGGGTGGAACGGTATAAATGATTACACACAGAATGGAAGCTGGGGTCCGAAATTCGACGGTCGTACCCGGATTTGGGGTAACGTTGTAGACAATTCGCAATTGATCAAACCCTATGTAGCCCTGGAGGATAACGTTCGCGACTTCTATGATGTCGGTACAGCCTTTATGAATACCGTCTCGGTGAGCGGCGGTACCGACAAACTGACGTACTACTTCTCGTATGGTAATACGTCGGAAAACGGTATCATTCCTACTGATGCCGACTCCTATAAACGTAATACATTTTCTTTCCGTGGTTCCTACACAGGCAAGAAGCTAAGCGTTTCATCGTCCATCAACTACTTCCTCAAAAATGCCAAAGCTGTAACAGTAGGGCAGGGCGCTAATGGTGCAACGTTATTCCAGGAAATGATCCAGATTCCCAATGACCTGAGCGTGGTGGATATGAAGGATTACAACAACAAGTTTTACAACCTCGACAATTTCTATACGCCGTACAACCAGAACCCCTGGTTTGTACTGGAAGAGAACGGCAACGACTTTATCGAAAACCGTATTCAGGGTAATCTAAACTTCGACTATCAGCTGACTAACTGGTTGAGTGCAAAATGGCGCATCGGTACGGACGTTGCCAACTCTCAGGTAAAGGACTGGATTGCGATTGCGAACTTCAACGATCTAGGATACAATTCGAGCCAGATAGATGTACCGGGTACCGTGTTTAACCGTTCGCGTTATTCACGCGAGGTGAACAGTGACCTCATTATTTCGTTCAACAAGAAGATTTCTTCTGATGTCAACTTTGATGGTTTCATCGGGCATAACGTGAACCAACGCAGCCTGGATGAGTACGATGCCTATGCCAGTAACCTCAGTGTTCCCCGCTTCTACTCACTGGCTAACAGCGCCAATCCACCGACGGTAAACACGTTCGAATCGCTGCGCAGACTTATAGGCGTATATGCGCAAGCTTCCTTCTCCTATAAGGATTACCTGTATTTCAGTGCTTCAGCGCGTAACGACTGGTCGTCGACACTGCCCAAAGGCAACAACTCGTATTTCTACGGTGGTGCAAATGCGAGCCTGGTGTTCTCGGACATGTTCCCGTCTATCTCCGGTCCGCTCTCTTTTGGTAAGGTGCGCGTAGCCGTAGGACAGACAGGCCGTGACGCCGATCCGTACGGTGTATACAACGTATTTGTACCGGGCAATGTACAGCTGTCATTCGGCGAGCTTGACTTCCCGATCAAAGGTATCAACGCGTTCGAGGTAGCGAACCAGTTGGGTAATCCCAACCTGAAGCCTGAGATCACGACCGAGGTCGAGGTAGGTACTGAGCTGAAGTTTTTCCAGAACCGTCTCGGCATCGACCTGACCCTTTACAATAAAAACACCAAAGACCAGATTCTGCCGGTACAGTTGGCCAACTCGACTGGCTATACCACGTTCTTCAACAACCTCGGTAAAGTGCAGAACAAAGGCCTCGAGTTGTTAGTAACCGTGACGCCGATCGAAGTAGGTGATTTCAGCTGGACGCTGTCAAGCAACTGGACATTCAACCGCAGCAAGGTAATTGCCCTGGCAGATGGTCTCGACGAGTTTCTCATCAACAGCATCTATGGTATCGACTTCGTCGCCGCCAAAGGCCGCCCGGTGGGTGCTTACAAGGCTGTTGACTATGCGCGTGATCCGGATGGACACATTATTGTCAACGCACAAGGTATCCCGACAGCATCTGCTGAGAAAGAGTTCATTGGTAACATGCAGCCCGACTTCATTACCGGTCTGAGCAACCAGTTTACCTACAAAGGCCTGAGCCTGGCATTTACCTTTGACTACCGTCGTGGCGGTGACATGTATTCGTACACCAAGCGCCTGATGGAATTCGTGGGTAACTCGACCAACACACTGTACAATGATCGCAAACCGTTCATCGTACCGAATTCGGTAAAACAGGTAGGTACTGACGATGCGCCGGTATATGTGGAAAACGATATTCCGGTAAGCGTCAACAACTTCTCTGAATACATGAACTCGTCGACGAACCTGTACCAGGAGCGGGGCCACGTACTCGACAGAACCTTTGTTAAACTGCGCGAAGTGGTGTTGAGCTACAACCTGCCTGCATCGCTGCTGCAGAGCACGCCGATCTCCAGTCTCAACGTAAGCCTGGTTGGTAGAAACCTGTTCCTGTGGACACCGTCGTCCAACAACATCGTCGATCCTGAGATCACCGGTTACAACGGTTCTCAGGTGAGCGCGTTTTCGGGTGAGTTTGCCGTAGGGCCCACTGTAAGAAGCTATGGTATCAGCCTGAAAGCCGGATTCTAAACCATTAGACAGATTAAGATCATGAAAAAGATAGCGATATTCTTAACGACATTTACCGTCGTGCTCGCGTCCTGCAGCGATTTCCTGGACGTGAATAAAGATCCTAACAACGCGCCGACCAACACCCCGGCGTTGGCATTACCTGCTGGGATTGCATCAGCCGGTGCCCGCCTGGTGACCAACTATAACATTATGGGTGGCATGTGGGTCCAGTATTGGGCACAGAACAACGGTTCAAACCAATACAAAAATTTTGATGCCTACATCGTACAACAATCTACGCTGAACCCAGATTTCAACGAGATCTATAGCGGCTCCTTGCAAGATCTGCAATTCACCCGGAATGAATCTAAAAAGCAAGGTGACTGGAATCTGTACCTCATGAGCACCGTTATGCAGTGCTATGTATATCAGATGATGGTCGACATCTATGACGAGATTCCGTTTGACGAAGCGCTGCAGGGAAATATTATATCTCATCCGCACTTCCGTCCGGGGCAAGAGGTATACGATTCGCTTATCGTGCGCATCGACGAAGCACTGAGCAAGGATTTTGATGCAACGACCAACACCGATCCAGGTAAACAGGATCTGTTATTTGGCGATCCTGTCAAAAACACTACAAACATGGACCGCTGGATCCAATTTGCCAATACGTTGAAACTGAAGATATACCTGCGTCAGATCTATGCCCGCCCGGCGGTAGCCCAAGCTGGCATCGCCGCCCTCTATGCGGGCGGTGGTAATTTTCTTCCGAAGAGCGCCGCCATGTGGCAGTTTGATGATCAGGAAAACAAGAGCAACCCGCTTTATGAAGCCGACCGTCGCAAGTTGAATACGAAAGAAAACATCAAGGCGAGCCGTACGTTTATGGAGTTCCTGGAAGCCAATGGGGATACGCTGCGTCAAGCAAAGTTGTTCTCGAAGCCAAAGAACGGCTTTAGAGGTATCGAGCAAGGAAACTTTGGAGCTTCAACGGTTCAGATCGTCCCGGGTGATATTTCTACTGCGTTGGTAAACGCTACGGATACATTGTATTTTGTGTCCATGTCGGAAGTATTCTTCCTGCAAGCAGAGGTAGCTGCCCGTGGTATGGGCCCCGGTACAGGTGCTGCAAAAGAATTATATGAAGCAGGTATTCGTGCTGCCTTCGATCGTTTGGACCTTTCCGCTGCAGATGCAGAAAAATACTATATGCCAGATTCAGTCTATGAATATCCAAACGGCACATTGGAAGAAAACCTGAAAGCAATTGCCACACAGAAGTGGGTTGCTCTAGCTGGTATAGAAGGTTTGGAAGCATTTTTCGAACGTAACCGACTGGGGTACCCGGAGTATTCTGAATTTACCTACACAGATGAAGGTGAGTATGAAATTGGTGACTTGGTGTACCCCATTGGTGGTGTGACTGGCTCGGGTAACTATCCTAAGCGTCTGCTATTTCCAGAGACAGAACGTAACAGAAACCCCAATACGCCGGCACAGGTACCGATTACGACGAAAGTCTGGTGGGATAAGAAATAGTGGCTTCACAATTAAAGAGAACAATAATGAAACATAGATTCTATATAATGTCGGCCTTGTTTCTGGCATTGGCGCTCCTGAATGGGTGCGACGATGAGACGACAGAGGGCGTATCAAAAGTGACGTATTATGCGGAGATCACCTTGAAGGGGGAACAGTGGAACAGTATCCGGCAGGGCGAGAATTGGACTGATCCAGGAGCGGTTGCGGTCGAAGATGGTGCGGAGATCGAATTGCAGACAGGTGGGGACGTGGTAAATCCAAATACCCCCGGTGTATATACCATTCAGTATACTGCCATTAATAAAGACGGATTCCCGGCTAAAGAGTACCGCTATGTAGGCGTGATCTCACCAGACGTGGCGGATGATGATCTGACAGGTCAATACAAACGTCAAGGCGGTGTTGGCGGGGTGACTACTGTGGCAAAGGTAGAAGGAAAACTGAATCTGTATACGTCAAACAACGTGGGTGGGATAGCGACAGAAGATGCAGGTGCATCCACCACGGTACTTTTCTATCACTACGCAAAAGGGCAAATTGGCGTTCCTTATCAGTTCGTGCAAGGAAGCGTTTTTTACGCTATCGATGCGTCGATAGCCGAGGATGGTAGCTCGTTTACCTGGAGCGTCATTAATGGCGGGTATAATAATTTGCCGAGATTATTTGTCAAACAATAAGAACTTCAATTGATAACGATATGAAAAAAATAATAATAGGTGCTTTCCTGGCAACAGTTTCGGGCATCGCTTTATTAAGCTGTGACTCCGATGACCCAACCATCGGGCGCACCGCAGGACAGGAGATTGCAGGAGAATGGTGGGTGACATACTCAGTCGATGGAGAGGATGCTGGCAATGGTTATTCTGAGATTATTACGTCGAATACAGCCGCAAACGTAAGCACAGAGATGCTGCTTTCTGACGTAGTGGATCCGAATGCCGCGGGCGGTAATTTTTGGACCTATAAAATTAAGGCCATGGTAGACCCGAACACCAAAAAGTTTTCTGCAGATGAAGTAACAAGTACAGCACTTGATCGTGGGGAACCGTATGAAATCGAAGTTAATATATTGAACGGGCAAATCTTTCCGAAAGGCGGATTCTCTAAAACACGCGTTGTTACAGATAGCATTTATTTTGAGATCGAATTCTCGGATGATCCAGGTACTATATATGTGGCTCACGGCCACAAGCGTACCGGATTCACTGAAGATGATTTTTAATTGATGTAAATCACTCCATTATTATGTAGGAAAGGGGCTATTTCGGTAGCCCCTTTTTTTAATACCTTTGAAACTATGCGTTTAATGATAATCTTTCTCTTAACCGTTCTCTCACTTGCAAGTTTTGCCCAGGGCGACATGCGCGTTGACCAAATAGTAGACCGTACCTCTGGTCGCTATAACGAGTTCCAACCCAAGCCCGAAAAGATCGAGAGCGTCTACCTGCACGACGACTGGAGCTATGGCACCCTCATGCTGCTATCCGGCGATACGCTCGCGGACCTGTCGTTAAAATACGATATAAAAAACAGCCTGCTCGAGATCAATACCCCCGCGGGTATCAAAGTAGCGAGCCTCTCCAAGATCAAAGGCTTCGAGCTTGCTGTGATGCCGCGCAAACAGCTTTTTTTAAACGCCAACCGCCAGCAGGTTCCAGGCCTCACAGGCCTGGTGGAAGTATTGGCCACAGGTAAAAGCTCCCTTTATGCAAAACCTTCCGTAGAGATCATGGCGGGCAATTACAACGCGGCGCTGGACGTTGGGAGCCGGGGTGATAAAGCTGTAAAGAAAGAGGACCTGTTCCTGGTAAAGGATGGAAAAGCTACTGACGTGACCCGGGCAGGGAAAAAGGTTGTCAGTCAGTTTCAGGGCCGCGAGGATGAGATCGAAAAGTACGCGAAGGATAATCGACTGTCATATAAAAAGAAAGAAGACCTCGCGAAGATTATTCGCTTTGCTAACGAAGAACCAATGAAATAATCACGGAGTGTATAATCAGATATACCAATGCCATAGATTATTATCTGTGGCTTTTTTGTTTTTACGAAGCATAACTTTACCGCTTATCCACTCGCTTGCCAACGGCAGGAGCCAGGATCTGAATAGCGCCCGGTAGTACCTCGATCTTAAACTCAGTATTATGCCCACTCGGCTCTCCATCCACGTGATAGGCCACAGGCTTCGATGTACGAATCACCAGGGAAGGAGCCTCCTGCACATCGCAGAAAGATGTCTTACCAACATCACCCGCAAACATGTTATAGATAAAATCTAATCGGTATACCGGCACCTTCTTCATGGTGTTGATATGCAGTAGCCCATCCGTCACGGATGCGCGGGGTGCAATGCGGGCGTTGTTGCCGTATTGCGAAGAATTGGCAATAGCAATGATGAAGGCATTGACTGTATTCCGTTTGCCTGCGATCTCGATCTCTGCTTCGAATTCGCGAAAGGCAAAGAACTCCTGCATGGTGAGTTTAGCATACCCTGCCAAACCGCGTTTGCTGGTACCGCCGAAGAGGTTGGCAATGTGGCCGTCGAAGCCGATGCCTGATACATTAAGAGAAAGTTTGCCGTTGACCGTAAAAGCATCCATCTGGACGATGGTGCTTTGGAAGAGCGACTGTGCTGCGTCGGCTACGCCTAACGGTATTCCCAAGTGGCGTGAGAGGCCGTTGCCTGAGCCGCGGGGGATCAGGCCCATGGGTATGTTGGCTTTCAGGGCGCCGCGGGCTACTTCGTTGATGGTGCCATCGCCGCCGACGGCGACGACGAAGTCGAAGCCTTGTTGGGGGGCTTGCCCGGCCAGCTCGATGGCGTGGCCGGGGGCGCGCGTGAACTCGATGGTGCACTCGGCATCAGCACGCTCGCAGGCGTCGATGATGCGTCCTTCCACCGCGGGCTGGTAGCCCGTGCCGGCGTACTTGTTGACGATGAAGAGTACCTTCTTACCTGGAGTGTTCACGGCGCAGCAGGGGTAGGACCGGTTGCCATATTCCCAAAGACGGGAATGAAGGGAGATTATTTTTTGCTGACCTTGTCCTGGATGTAATTCACCGCCTGTCCATAGGTCTGGAGTTTTTCGGCGTCGTCGTCCGGGATGCGGATGTCGAACGTTTGCTCAAACTCCATTACGATCTCGGCATAGTCCAGGGAGTCGATGCCCAGGTCTTTTACAAAGTTTGCTTCGGGGGTAATTTCCGACGCTGCGATGCCGAGTTTTTCCGTCAATATCTTGGTGACTTTCTGGGGGATGTCTTGCATAGCGGATTCCAAATGTTTGGCAAATGTATTAAATACGGATTTTGCCCACAAATGTTTATGGAAGGCACCGCGGAACCCGGCAGGGCGGGTCAGAAACGCATAAAGAACTCGGTACCCTGGCCGACAGTCGATTTTACGCTTAACGTACCCTGGTGCTGGCGCATGATTTGGCGCGACAGGCTGAGCCCGATGCCGGAACCCGTCTTTTTCGTGGTAAAGAAGGGTATGAAGATCTTCTCCAATGCCTCCGGATCAATGCCGGTGCCGTTGTCTTTGACGGCAATCACGGCCCGCGACTTGTCGTTCAGGTAAGCGCGTAGGGCAATCGTCTTATGCTCCTGGTCTTCGAAGGACTGAATGGCATTCTTCAACAGGTTGATGGCAACCTGCTCGATCATGTTCTTGTCGGCGGTAATGGTGAGGTCCTCCGGGTAGACGGATATGCTCAGCTGGATGCCGCGGTCGCTCAACTCTCTGCGGTGGAGCATCGTGAGCTCTTCCAGCATGGTGCGCACGTCGATCTGCGAAGGGCGCGGCTTCGGTATAGCCGTCAGGCTGCGGAATTCTTTTACGAAGTGTATGAGGCCTTCGCTGCGCTTGCTGATGGTCTGTAGTGACAGGTGAATATCGCTGAGCTGGTCCTTGGAGAGCGGTGGTGCCGTGTTCTCTTCACCCTCGAGGATGATGTACGGCTTCAGCTCTTCTTCCACCACGCCGGCGAGCGACGAAATGGGTGTCACCGAGTTCATGATCTCGTGCGTCAACACACGCACCAGATTTTGCCACGCTTCCATTTCTTTCTCTTCCAATTCGTTCTGGATGTTCTGGAGAGAAATAAGCTTGACGTTCTCACCGCGCAATGTCAACTCGATGGCGTAGATGGAAAGCTGCACGATCTCTTCGCCGATCTTGAGGCGCGTCAGCTCACGGCCGCCGGTCTTGAGGCGGGTGAAGACATTGACTAATACTTCGCTGACGCTGTTGAGGTCGCTGAGATGTGTAATGCGGTTGACGCGCAGCAGCTTGCGTGCAGCGCTGTTGAAGATCTCGACGGTGCCGTCTTCACGAAACACCATGAGCCCGATCCCTACGTGCATGACGATGTTCTTGAAGAAGAGAAATTCGGAGTCTTTCTCGCGACGTGCGCTGCGCATGCGTAGCATGGCCTGGTTCAGCTCCTGGTGCAGGCGCCGTACGTCGGGGTCTTCGCTGGAGGTCTTGAAAGAGTAGGAGAGGTCGTCGAACTGGATGGAGTCGAAAAACGACGCCATGCTGGTTCGCGTGCGATCGAGGTATTCTACCAGCAGCTTGATCTGCACCAGGCTTAGTCCGATAAACACCACGGCGTACAGCCAGTTGGTGTCGTTGAGTATAAAAACACAACTCAGGAATAGCGAGGCGGCCAGAAAGGCTACCCGGGGAATTACTGCCGATCGCCAGTTAAATTCCATACTTTTCCATCCTCCGGTATAGCGAGGCACGCGTCAGCCCAAGCTCGTCTGCTGCTTTGGATATATTTCCGTTGTGCATGTTGAGTGCTTTTACAATTGCTGTTTTCTCTACCTCGTCCAGGTTCAGGGTATTGTTGGCGGGGCCGGTAGACAGCGCACGGCTCAATAGGAAGTCGCTATCCTGTAAGCTGGTCAGGTCGGTCATGATCACGGCACGCTCGATGGCATGCTGCAGCTCGCGGATGTTGCCCGGCCACGCGTAGCGCTTGAGCTTGTCCATGGCATCGGGTGCGATGGTGCTCACGGGTTTGTGATATTTTTTGGCGTAGTAGTTCAAGTAGTGTTGTGCCAGCATCGGGATGTCTTCCACGCGATCGGCCAGCGGTGGTACCTGGACTTCCACGGTGTTGATGCGGTACAACAGGTCTTGCCGGAATGTGCCCTCTTGTACCATCTTGTGCAGCGGCATGTTGGTGGCACAGATCAACCGGATGTCTACCGGCAGCGCCTGGTTGGCACCGACGCGCGTTACCTGACGTGATTGCAGCGCGCTCAGCAACTTACTTTGCAGGGCCATGCTGAGGTTGCCGATCTCGTCCAGGAACAGTGTGCCCCCGTTGGCGAGCTCGAAGCGGCCGGGGCGGTCTTCGCGGGCGTCGGTAAAAGCACCTTTCTTATGACCGAACAGCTCGCTTTCGAAGAGCGTCTCCGTGATCGCACCCATATCCACCGACACAAAGCTGTTGTCTTTGCGCAAGGAGCGCTGGTGAATCGCGCGGGCGATCAATTCTTTACCCGTGCCGTTTTCACCCAGGATAAGCACATTGGCGTCGGTCTTGGCAACCTTGTCAATCAGCTGGAATACGTCCTGAATGGCCTTGCTCTGGCCGATGATCTCGGCGAAGGGGCGGCTGATCTGCTCTTCCAGCATCTCTTTGGCCTTCTTCAGCTTGTCTACTTCTTTATAGGATTGTTTCAGGCGGATGGCCGTCGAGATCGTAGCAATGAGCTTCTCGTTCTGCCAGGGCTTCAGAATAAAGTCGGTAGCACCGGCCTTCAGCGCGCGCACCGCCATTTCAACGTCACCAAAGGCTGTAATCATGATCACTACCGACGAGGGGTCGTGCGCCAGGATCTGCTCGAGCCAATAAAAACCTTCCTTACCGCTGGTGATGTCCTTGCTGAAGTTCATGTCCAGCAGAATGACATCATACGTATCGTTGTTGAGTAGAAAAGGGATCTTCTTCGGGTTCTTTTCGATAATCACATGATGTCCCTGCTTTTTAAGCAACATTTTCGCCGCCAGGAGTACATCTTCGTCGTCATCGATCATTAAAATTTTGCCGCCTTCATTCACGTGAGTAAGGATGATTTAGGTGTGGATAATGCTTGTAAGAAAATCTATGCCAGTAACAAAAACCGCCATTTGGGGTGTTTTAAGCCTGCACGGGTGTTCTGCGATGCACAAATATGTTCAAAAATGAACAGTTAAAAAAGCTGCAACGGACACTGTGACCGCAATTGGTCAGGGTTTAGGGGCTGGGTAGACTTCCAGGCGCTTTGGATAAACAAAGAACAAACGTTCATCACTTTTCAACATAAAATCCGGCAGTGTGGTATTCGGCAAATGAGCGATCTGGGCGGATGCGGCGCTAAACAGGTTATAGGTCACCGCCGCGTGCTGGCTCTCGTAATACAAATCCTCTCCCAGGAAGTTAAAATACCGGATGCCCGGTGCCGCGAGTGTGTGCAGGTGCCTGCCCATGCTGCTGTATATATGCAATGCTTTATTATGCTCCAGTAAGAAGAGAAAGCCCTGGTATTCGCGCATGTATGCGATGCCTTCACGCTGGTCAGCGGAGATGCCAGAGACAGGCATTTCTACCAGCACAAGGCCTTTCTGCGTATCGATTTTCTTCAGGCTCCAATCGGCCGCATCGAGAATCCATACATTGTAATCTCCCGAAGCACAGACCAGCCAGGGCTCGGCAGCAATTGCCGCATCGATGGGATTGAGCGTGCCGGCTTCGAGTGAGGGATTGAGGTAGGTGTATTGTTGGTTCGCGCGGTAATACGCAAACAAACGCGCGCCATCGCGCGGGTCAAAGAGCGTAGGGGGTATTGCCTCGGGTGATGTGGCCTGAAGCTTACCATCCTTGTCGTAGCGCTGGAGTTGTCCGCGACTTGTCTGAAGGTAAAGCTCACCCGGGCGGTCGATAAACGCGGCGACAACTTCATCGGGCAACGTGACTGTTACCGGCTCGGCTTTCTGGGCAAGAAGGGGAGCGCTTGCGAGCAGCAGGAGGAATATTGTTGCGTGTATCGTCTGAGGGCGCATGATTATTTCTTTCAGATTCGGACAAACGTACACAAAAAATGTGCTAGGACCGCGGGGGAAAGATAACAAAACGCCCCTCCGCAAAAGGACTGCGGAAGGGCGGTTAATAAGTATATAAACTATCGGATCGTTATTTTTCTTCCAGGGTCACGTCGAAATCAGCGTTGGCATAGCGTGTGGTTTCAAACTGTGCGGCCGTCATATTAGCCTCTGTTATAAAGACAGTCGGGTAACTATTTGTGTGCGGCGACATGGTAAAGATGTTGCCATGAGTATCGACAAATAGATGAAAAGTCTTCGCACCGCTGATCGCACTGATAGCGGCATCAACTAGTGTCGTAACTTGCCCGTCGGTATCAAGTACACGTACTCGATAGTTGCCGGTATCAGCTATGTATAGCTTGCCATCAGGCGCCATGTATAGCCCCATTACGTTGCCGAAACGGGCGTCTGGCGCTGCCCCGTCTACGTTACCTTCTTCTGTGCTGCCGGCAATGGTCGTGACAACGCCTGCGGGTGTTATTTTACGGATGCACCGGCCGTCTGCCACGTACAGGTTATCGGCTTTGTCGAGTGTCATGGCATTAATGTGTGTGAACTGGGCGGCTGTGCCCGTGCCATCGCGGTGACCGGCGGTAGTGGAGCCGGCAAAGCTTTCGATAGCACCATTCTGCTTGCGAATAAAAAATTTGTCGGCCTCGCACGTAAAGATATTCCCCTTACTGTCGATCTCCACATCAGTGATCGGACCGAAATCGGCTGTTCCGTAGCCCAGCACGTAGCCGGTGCTGGTGAAATTGGTTGCCAAAAGCTGGTGACGGGTTGTGCTGGATCCTGCCACGCCGTCAAAATATTCCTGATAAAAAAATACATCCTTGTCCGGCCCCACAGCCATGCCAATGCTGGGAACACCTACCCGGCGTACCTCCAGGTCCGAATCAGGAATCCCTGGTGTTGTTTGTTTCTGGCGGGTAAGCGTGATGCTGGGCGTTTCAGATGCATTTAATTGTCCAAATTCGACTATGCTGAACAGTTTATTGTTCGCATCCCACACCACCAGCGAATTGTCTGTATAGCGGGCCATAGAGGTCCCGGTAAGATCTTCAGAGGTAAAGGCTGTATACGTGGGTACGTACTCGAACATCGGCCCGGGTATACGCTCCGTGCGGTCTTGCAGCTCAATACGGCCGGAACCCACGTTAAACGGTACTTCCACCGTGATGGTCGATGCTGTGCCGGTTTCCACCGTCTGGCCCTTACCCTCGGCCTGGATACCATTGATAAATATAATGGGATTTCCCACGGTGCCATTAATTCTCACCTCCACGTAACTGTAGGCCGACCCTTTTACAACTCCGGTCGTCTCAAATGTCACACGTTCACTGAGTGGTCTTTCTTCGTCTTTATCTTTTGAACAGGCACTGATTACAAAGGCCAGCAACGCCACATAGACGATTTTCTGTAAATAATGTTTCATAGAGTAATAAAAAATATTACAAAACTAACGCTTCCGCCCCACGCCGGCCGGCGCATTGCGCGCGCAACCTTACACGCATGAGATATGGGGGAACTGCTGTGTGTTGTCGTAGTAGGCAAACAGCCGTGCGCCGTCGCGCGGGTCGAAAGCCGTGGGTGGTCGATGAAAGCTTGCCGTGAGCGCATGGCTATTGGGAATTGTATGAATCAGAAGTGTTGAAAATGTAGCCGATAGAAATACATAATAATGGTGCCTTTCTTACATGGTACCAACGGGTAATACATTTGACGGTACCGTGAATAGAATGCGCATTACTTTTGATCCCTGGAATAATGTCAACATAATCATGCGAAAAATTCTGATTCTCTTTTTTGCGCTGGCGGCGACCATCGACAGCTTCAGCCAGTTTGATATGAAAAAAGATGTCCTGCTAAAGGACAAGCAACCCTATGCACAGATCACGGGTAGCTCTAAATTTGCGGAGCCAGTCAACGTTACGGTAAGCTCCCTTAGTGGTGACTCGCTGCTCACCATTAAGACGTGGAGATATCCCAGCGTGGATCCTAAGTTCAACAAGACCTTGTTCGGATACCGCGTTCGCTTTATTGCCAGTGGTAAAACCATGGTGCGCTCGCGGGAGCTGGATGTTTCTTATACCCGCAAGGACAAGATCTATAAAGAAGTAGTAAGAGACATTACGCAGGATCTGATTGTGAACAATGCTATCAATCCTGCTGCCGAAGCGGAGTTGCTGAAGCTCGACATTACGCCTGCGATCGACAAGGCAGCCGGGTATGAAAAGAGCCTGGCGGAATACCTGAAGGAATACTATCCGATTCCCCGGACGACCGAAGCGAAAGTTACGTTGAAAAATGCCGTCGAGACGAAATACAAAGATAACTCGCTCACGCGTACACAGGAAGTTTGGCAAAATCAGGTATATCTTGGCAAGATGACCACACGTCTTACCGGCGAGGCTGTGTATACACTCGAACTCAAGAATGAAAAGCCGTTCGTTTACGGCGATGAAAAACTGGAGGCGCCTGCGGTGGCGATTGCTATTGTGGAAGCATGGGTGTTCCATACAACACAGTATCACACTACTTTTCCGCTGACGATACATTCTAATCTTTCAGGTAAGGATTATGAAATTAAGGTAGCCGTGCCGAATAAGGCGGAATTAGAAATAGCGCAGTATTTGGTGGATAACAAACTATTGTAGGGAGCTATAATCGGGAACCTTACGTGGTTTAGTTGCGTGAGGTGCCCGTAATATATTTTTTGCCAGACGCTTTTAGTCTTTGGGAAACGTCTTCAATATTACAGTCGTTCCATCGTACACTCCATATGTATTGAAGTTCACCCACTCGCCAATGTTGATGTAGCGGGCATGGTCGCCGATGGGTAAATCGAGCGGCAAATGCCGGTGTCCGAAGATATAAAAGTCGTGGTGTGCTTTCTGTTCTACCTCGGTGCAATACACCCACAGGTATTCGTTCTCCGCTTTTTCAAAGCGGTCTTCCTGCTTCTTGATGTTGCTGATGCGGCTCTTGCGCGACCAGTAGTTGGCGAGGCCTATACCGAAGTTGGGGTGGATACGTGCAAACAGCCACTGGCACAGGCGGCTGTTAAAGAACTTTTTGAGGAACTTATAGGTGTGGTCACCAGGACCCAGGCCATCGCCGTGGCCGATCATCAGCCGTTGTGTGCCGACCGTTAATACCTGTGGATCGCGGTAAATCGGGATGCCCAGCTCTTCTGTGAAATAATCGAACATCCACATGTCGTGGTTGCCGGTGAAGAAGATAATGGGGATGCCTGCGTCGCGCAGCTCGGCCAGCTTGCCTTGCAGGCGGATGAAGCCTCTGGGTATTGCGTGGCGGTACTCGAACCAGAAGTCGAAGATGTCGCCGAGCAGGTAAATGCTGTGGGCCTCGTCTTTGATAGAATCCAGCCAGCGGACGATGCGCCGTTCACGCTGCAGGCTATCCTCCCGGGTGGGGGCGCCGAGGTGAAAGTCGGAGGCGAAGAAAATCTTCTTGTTATGGAGCGAGGCAATCTTCTCGGGCATCTGCAGGAATCTGGGGGAATGCTTTCCGTTACAATAAATAAAAAACTCAGGACCTGTGGGGTCCTGAGTTCAAAAATAAGCGGATTATTTTAGTTTCTTCTTTACGACAGTGGTGAAGCGCGCAACTCGTCGGGCTTGTCGCCTTCGAGCGTCGGTGTAGGGTCTACACCGGGCTGCTCGTTTTCCTGAGCGTGTTTTTCATACTTACCTGTGCCGTTGGTAAATTGCTGGTAGGTTGTCTGTTTTTCAAACGGACGTTTGCCAATCAGCCTTTCCAGGTCAGCCTGGAAGAGAATTTCTTTCTCCAGCAGCTCTTTCGCGATCACATCCAGATAGATACGATGCTGGCTCAGCAGGGCCTTCGTGCGCTCATAGGCCTGGTCGATGATACCCTTCACTTCCACGTCGATCTTCTCTGAAGTAGCTTCCGAATACGGCTTTTGGAAGGAGTAGTCATTGGCTTTTGAATCGTAGAACGACATGTTGCCGATCTGTTTATTCATACCATAAACCGTCACAATGCTGTAGGCCAATTTGGTGATGCGTTCCAGGTCGCTTAGGGCACCTGTGGAGATTTTGCCGAATACCAGATCTTCTGCCGCACGGCCACCAAAGGCCATGCACATTTCATCCAGCAGTTGCTCGGTTTGGTACAGGAACTGCTCTTTGGGCAGGTATTGCGCATACCCCAGTGCGGCAACCCCGCGTGGTACGATGCTGACCTTTACCAGCGGATCGGCGTGCTCCAGGAACCAGCCTGCTACTGCGTGTCCCGCTTCGTGGAAGGCCACGATCTTTTTCTCTTCCGGCGAAATGATCTTGTTCTTCTTCTCGAGGCCACCGATCACACGGTCAATGGCGTCCTGGAAGTCTATCATTTCGACGGCTTTCTTATCGCGACGCGCGGCAATCAGCGCGGCTTCGTTACATACGTTGGCGATCTCCGCGCCCGCGAAGCCCGGCGTTTGCGCCGAAAGTTTTTTCGGATCTACGGTGGGATCCAGTTTGATAGGCTTGAGGTGTACCTTAAAGATTGCCTCACGGCCTACGATATCGGGTTTGTCAATGCTGATCTGGCGGTCGAAACGACCCGGACGCAGCAGTGCAGAGTCGAGCACGTCAGGGCGGTTGGTAGCGGCCAGGATGATCACACCCGAGTCGGTAGCAAAACCGTCCATTTCTACCAGCAACGAGTTCAGCGTATTCTCGCGCTCGTCGTTCGCACCGGGCAACTGACCGCGGCCGCGTGAACGACCGATGGCGTCGATCTCGTCGATGAATATAATACAAGGAGCTTTCTCTTTGGCTTGCTTGAACAGGTCGCGTACCCGTGCAGCGCCCACGCCCACGAACATTTCCACGAAGTCGGAACCCGACAGCGAGAAGAAGGGTACAGCGGCTTCACCCGCGACAGCCTTCGCGAGCAGGGTCTTACCGGTACCCGGAGGGCCTACCAGCAACGCACCTTTCGGAATCTTACCACCCAGCTTGGTGAACTTGCTGGGTGTCTTCAGGAAGTCTACAATTTCTTTTACTTCTTCTTTGGCTTCGTCCAGGCCGGCGACGTCCGAGAAGGTGATCTTTACTTTGTTCTCGGCATCGAACAGGGCAGCCTTCGATTTGCCGATGTTAAAGATTTGTCCACCGGGACCCGCACCACCCGTCATGCGGCGCATCAGCATCCAGAAACCGAAGAGGAGCAGGAACAACAAGCCCCACTGGAACAGCTGGCCGACGTAGTCGCCACGGTCTTCCGACTTGTATTCGGGCTTTGCGCTGTCGGGCAACTTGTCTTTAAAGATCCGGAACTCCTGGTCGAAGTTGCCGGCGTCTACCACGCGCACAATAAAGTGCGGGCCGGAGGCGCTGGAGCCACCGATCGGGTTGTTGTTAAGGTCTTGTTTATATTTAGCATTTTGCAATGCGTCCGAAGTAAGTGTTACTTCTACGAACTTTTGATTCTGTACGAGGATGACTTTCCGTACATCGCCCGCTTTTACCATCTGTTTGAAGACGTCGTAGTCGACCTCCTTTAAACCATTCGTGGAGTTGAAATACATCACGCCGAAGATGACAGCGATGGTAGCCAGGATCACCCAGATCTGGTAATTACCACGCGGTGGTTTAGTAGGTAACAGCGGTTTATTCTCTTTTTGTTTGTCGGCCATTTCTATTTACGATCAGTGTTTTCAAATATCTACTCAATAACGTGGTGCAGGACATTTAGTTCTTTAGTCCTCGATTTCCGTAATATCGGCATCGCCCCATAAGCGCTCCAGCGCATAGAATTCACGCCGGTCCTTTTTAAAGACGTGTGCTACCACATCAATATAGTCGAGGAGCATCCACTCTTTATTGTTTTTTCCTTCGATGTGCCAGGGATTTTCTTTCAGCGTTTTGGAGACTTGTTCGTCAATAGAGTCAGCAATGGCGTCTATCTGTTTATCGGAGTTACCGGAACAAACGATGAAGAAATCTGCGACGGCATTCTTTACTTTGCGGAGGTCCATCACAACGATGTCCACTCCCTTTTTTTCCTGCATGCCCTTCACGATCACCTCACTCAGCTTTTCCGAACTGGCCCCCTTCCGTTTTTTTACCATTAAACTATCTTCGTTTTTGGATTAACCCTCAAAACTAAACAAAATACCTTGTATAAAATCCCTACCAATACGCTTTTCATCGGCAAGAACCTTGTTTTTATGCCGGAATGTCACTCTACCAACACCCATGCCCTGCAACTTTGCCAGGAACCGTCAACCCCGGAAGGTACGCTGGTGATCACGGATAACCAAACCGCCGGCCGTGGTCAGATGGGCAATACCTGGGAAGCGCACGCTGGTCAGAACCTCACTTTTTCGTTCATTCTGAAGCCTACGTTCCTGCGCCCGCACGAGCAATATTCACTCAATATGGCAATTTCGCTGGGTTTATACGATTTCCTATCCGCTTTTCTACAACAACCGGTCCACATCAAGTGGCCCAACGACTTGCTGGCAGACGACCGGAAAGTGTGCGGGATTCTGATTGAAAACAGCATTCAAGGCGCTACGCTGGCCCATGCTGTGGTAGGCATAGGTCTAAACGTAAATCAGGCTACTTTCAGTTCCCCGCGCGCGGGCTCGCTGCGGACGGTTAGCGGCCAATCGCATGCGCTTCAGGAGGTGCTTGACGTCCTTTTAGTGGCGCTTGAGCAGCGATACTTGTCGCTGCGGCAAGGCAAAGCCGTACAACTGAAGCAAGCGTATGAACAAGTGCTTTTTGGGTTGAATGAGCCCAGGCCGTTTAAAGCGGGAGGGGAGGAGTTTGAGGGGAGCGTGAGGGGGATTGATGAGGCAGGGAGGTTGGTGTTGGAGACGGCTGGGGGAGTGAGGGTGTTTGCCTTAAAAGAGATTGAGTTTGTTTATTAGCGAACGGAAGGGGCGCCGATGCTTCTCGCCAGTCTGAAGACTGGCATCAGCGTAGGCACAAGTCGCCCTCCCTTCGGGAGGCAGGCCTCCCTTCGGTCGGAAGACTTGCGCCAGCAACCCTTGGGGAGGGCTTGCCAGACATGATGGCTGCCTGGACTTATCTAATAAATCCTGTAATTTTGCCGGCTTATGAACGTATTTCAGGAATCCCGCCGCATCATTATCACCTGTAACAAGCGCTTGTCGCCCTACCTTGAAAAAGAGGTTCGCGATCTGGGGTATGAACCGGAGCGGGTATTCCAAACAGGCGTGGAGCTGCTGGGCACGGTGCGTGATTGCATTCGCTTGAATCTGAACCTGCGCTGCGCCAGTCAGGTGCACTACTCGTTGGACGAGTTTCGTGTCGACAGCCCGCAGGAGTTGTACGACGCCGTCTTCAGGTTTCCCTGGGAGGATATCATGACGGTGGATAGTTATTTCACTGTCACCAGCAACGTCGATCATTTTACCATCAATACGCCGCTTTTCGCCAACGTCAAGGTGAAGGACGCTATCGCAGATCGCTTCCGTCGTAACACGGCGCGCCGTCCTAATTCAGGACCGGACCTCGACAAAACGGTGATACACTTGTATTGGAAAGATGACCGCGCGGAGATCTTTGCCGATACGTCAGGGTTCACGCTTGCCAAACACGGCTACCGCAAGGTGCCTGGTAAGGCGCCGATGCTGGAGGCGCTGGCCGCCGCGACGTTGATGGCCGGCAAGTGGGACCGCCAGTCGCCCTTTGTTAATCCCATGTGTGGTTCCGGTACGCTGGCCATCGAGGCGGCGTTGCTGGCGACCGATCGTCGCCCCGGATTGTACCGCGACAATTATGCTTTTATGCACCTGGTGGGATATGATGAAAGCTTTTACCGCGAAGAGCGCGAGCAGCTCGACGCCCATGTACACGATGTGCCCGGCTTGCAGATCATCGCCAGCGATATCAGTGACGATGCCGTGAACGTTGCGCAGTCCAATGCCGGCATGGCGGGTGTTGCCAATCTGATTCGTTTCGAGCGTGGCGACTTTGCGAAAACGACGGTGCCGCCGGCGCCGGGGGTGGTATATTTCAACCCCGAGTATGGCGAGCGTTTGGGGGAAGTGCAGGCGCTGGAAGAAACGTACGGCCGCGTTGGAGATTTCCTCAAACAACAATGTAAGGGCTATACCGGCTACATCTTCACCGGTAATCTTGACCTGGCTAAAAAGATCGGTTTGCGCGCCAGCCGTCGCATCGAGTTTTATACGGCCAAGCTGGACTGTCGATTGCTGGAATACGAGCTGTATGCCGGAACGCGCCAGGCGCCTAAGAAAACTGCGGAAGAAGGAGCAGGAGAAACGGCGCGCGAAGGAGAGGCGCCAGCTTCGTAAAAGCTTAACAAATTCTTTCCGCTTATCCCCGGTGGTTTTTTTAATTTGCGGGCTCCGTTTACCTTACGGATCTTAAAAAATTCATCGGTATGATCTCCGTGCGCAACCTTTCTTATCAATATGACGGAACGTCCCGGGCCATACAATTCCAGGACTTTTCTATTCCCCAGGGTGAGCACGGCCTGCTGCTCGGTGAGTCGGGCAGTGGCAAGACCACACTACTGCACGTCATCGGCGGACTGTTGCGTAAGTATAGCGGCACGGTGTCTATTCAAGACACCGCGCTGAACGCCTTATCGGAAGCGGCCCTCGACGGTTTCCGCGGCCGCCACATCGGTTTCATTTTCCAGCGCAATCACCTTATCAGCGCCCTGACGGTGGAAAAGAACCTCGCGCTCTCGCCTTACCTGGCGGGATTGCCTCCCGATGCCACGCGCATTGATCAGGTACTGGAGAGCCTGGGGTTGTTAGAGAAAAAGAAAAGCCGCATCGCCTCGCTCAGCCACGGCCAGGCCCAGCGGGTAGCCATTGCACGGGCCGTGCTCAACAAGCCTTCCATCATTCTGGCCGATGAGCCCACATCGGCACTCGACGATAAAAACTGTGAGCGTGTCATCACGTTGCTGACCGACGTTGCCCGCCAGAACGGCGCCACACTGTTGGTTGCTACACACGACCAGCGCCTCAAAGACCGCATCAGCAACCGCATCGACCTTACTACAGCTCCGTAACCCGCGATACCACACCCATGAGCTTATTGACACTTGTCTGGAATTACCTCAAAGCCCGGCCGTTGAACACGGCCATCAATATTCTGTTGCTGTCGCTGGGCATTGCCGTCATTACCATCCTGCTGCTTTTCAGTCAGCAGCTTGAAAAGAAGATCACCGAGAATGCCAAAGGCATCGACCTGGTGGTAGGGGCGAAGGGCAGTCCGTTGCAAATCATCCTTTGCAATATCTTTCACATCGACTTCCCCACCGGCAACATCAAGCTCTTCGAAGCCGAGCGGATCGCCAAAAATCGCCTCGTTAAAAGAGCCATACCGCTGGCGTTGGGCGACAGCTATAACACCTACCGCATCATCGGCACCGACCGGGCCTATGCCGATCTATACCACGGCGAGCTCGCCACCGGCGCGTGGTGGGACAAAGATCTGCAAGTGACGCTCGGCGCGAACGTCGCAGCCCTCACGAAGCTCAAGCCCGGCGACCACTTTGCCAGCGCACACGGTCTGACAGATGGCGGGCATGCTCACGAAGAACATCACTATGTAGTCGTGGGTATTCTCAAACCTTCCAACAGTGTATTGGATAACGTCATTCTGACCAACGTGGAAAGCGTGTGGAAGGTGCACGAAGAGCATGGCGAGGAAGAGGAGCACGAAGAACATGCGGAGGAAGCGCCGTTGCGCGATTCTACCTTTGTACCGTCACCGCTTATCCCCTCCGTGGCAAAGGGCGATTCTACGAAAGAGATTACGGCGATGCTGTTGCAATACCGCTCGCCGATGGGGGCGATCCAACTGCCCCGCATCGTGAATGCGCAAAGCAGTCTGCAGGCGGCATCACCCGCCTTTGAAACAGCCCGTCTGTTCTCGATCCTCGGGGTGGGGGTGGACATTCTGATGGGTTTTGCGTATGTGTTGATTGTTATATCGGGGTTAAGCATTTTTATAGCCTTATATAACTCGCTGAAAGAGCGTCGCTATGACCTGGCCATTATGCGGTCGATGGGCGCCACGCGCACCAAGGTGTTTATTTCGATTTTACTGGAGGGTGGTTTCCTGACGTTGGCGGGCAGTGTGCTTGGGCTACTGGCCGGGCATGGCGCGGTAATGTTGCTGGCCGGCATGGCTGAACAGGCCCAGCGCACGGGCATTAGTGGACTGGTGTTTTATCCACAGGAGTGGATCATTCTGGTCGGAAGTTTGTTGTTGGGGTTGGTATGTGCCGTGATTCCGGCGGTGCAGGCCTATCGTACCGATATATCAAAGGTATTGGCCGGGCACTAGGCATGGATGTTTAATTGAAAACTGTAAATTCATAGACATGAAAAAGTGGAGTATGTTCGGTGTTTTGCTGTTGCTGGCGGGCAACGTGTTTGCCCAGGCAAAATTTGATGCCTGGCATGAATTTGCCAAAACGAAATTCGAGCCTAAATACAACGAAAAGCTGGGAGAATACATTTTCTTCCCCAACTTTCCTGCCGAGCTTAAGGCCCTGGCTGGAAAGGAAATTACGGTAGAAGGATTTTATGTGCCCTTTGCTCCGGAGGACAGCCAGTACATCATCCTGTCGAAATATCCGCAGAGCCAGTGTTTCTTCTGCGGCGGCGGCGGACCCGAGTCGGTGATCGAGGTGAATTTCACTAAATCGCCGTCGCGGTTCAAGGTAGACGACGTGATTACGGTCAAGGGTAAGCTCGTGCTGAACCCCGACGATATGGATCACGTGAATTTTATTTTAAAAGAGGCTGCCGTGGTGAACAAGTGAATGTGACGTTATTTTCAAATCAACCCCTATATATACTATGAAAAGAAGAGCAACAGCCGTTTGGAATGGCTCCGGAAAAGAAGGCAATGGCAACCTGTCCACGCAAAGCACGGTGTTAAACAAAACACAATACTCGTTTAACTCTCGTTTTGCGGAAGGTGTAGGTACCAACCCTGAAGAACTGGTGGCGGCGGCACATGCCGGCTGTTTCACCATGAAGCTAAGCTTTGTATTGGGCGAAGCAGGCTTTACTCCCGAAGAGCTCACCACCGAGTGTGTTATCACTTTCGAGAACGGCTCTATTACGGAGTCGCACCTCGTGCTGAAAGCCAAAGTGCCCGGCATCAGCCAGGAGAAATTTGACGCCGCTGCGGCGGATGCAAAAGCGAATTGCCCCATTTCGCAGCTGCTGAAGACCAACATCACCCTCGAGGCTTCACTGGTATAATCCATGGCCTCACGCGTGTACACGCCTGTTACCGGCACTGTGGTGATCTCACCCGGTGCCGGTGCTGTTTCGGTGCGGACCATCATTCCGCCCGGCATGATAGCGTTATTGGTACTCGGTCATGGCGCCGGGGCCGGCATGCTCCATAGCTTTATGGAGTCGCTGGCGCAGGCGCTTGCGGACCAGGGTATTGGTACGGTGCGGTATAACTTTCCGTATATGGAGCAGGGACGCAAGCTGCCGGATAAGGCGCCTTTGGCAACGGAGACAGTTGCACGCGTGGTGGATTATGCACACGAGCAGTATCCAGGCGTGCCGTTGTTGGCCGGGGGCAAATCCTTCGGCGGGCGCATGACGTCGCACTATGCTGCGGCGGAAGCGCCGACGTTCTTACGCGGTATTGTGTTCTATGGGTTCCCGTTGCACCCGCCCAAGAAGCCTGCTACGAGCCGGGCTGACCATTTGCCTGCGATTACGTTGCCGATGTTGTTCCTGCAAGGTACGCGCGATGCGCTGGCGGAGTGGCCGTTGATCGAAGCAGTTTGCAAGACGTTGCCTACGGCCGCGCTCGTGAAGATCGAGGGCGCGGATCATGCGTTTGCCGCGGGGAAGAAGGATATCATCAGTATACTTGCGGACGAGACGCGCCGGTGGTTCGACGGGTTGTAGTATTTGTTCTGCGTGTACCAATGTCATAGCGTTATGCTCATTGCTTTGTAACGGGCCGTAGACGCCGTTCACGCGTTGTAGGAATTCGATGCCCAGCGTTATAAAAAGGCCTTCTCCAGCCACGGGTGCCAGTGGGCTTGTGAGGGTGACAGGCGCGTCCGTGTCTGGCCGAACGGCCATTTCTTCTGATCGTACGGTGTCCAGTATATAGTTACCGGTTTTAAAATCTATTGCGGCCATGCCGGCGATAAGGCGGAAGTGTGTGGCTCCTTTCGGCGCTTTTACCATCTTTTTGCGATCGGGCGGTGTGATCGTTATTGTGCATTTTCTTTCTTTTGGATCAAAGCCTGCCTGATAAGAAGCGTGCAGGATCGTTTCTACGGAGGCGTGCTTATTAAACTCAAATCCTCGCATTATCCGGGCGTCACCATTTTCCGGTTTACGCATACCGGCACCACTGGTCATATCTGATCGCATCATCGCGATGGCTGCTTTTGTTAGCCGGGCGGTCATGCGGGTGTCGGCTATACCGGCGAATAATGGTTTAAACGCTGCCCGCAGCAGTTTTACCATCCACGCGCAGTGGCCGAATTCTGCATTATTCTCGCGTACCCGGGCGAACGCGGGGTCGGTACGAATACGTTCTGCATCCACCGATGTAACCTTTCGCACCAGGTATCCGCGGATTCTGTCATAGTAATATACCCTGTCGCCGATCTTGCCGATCAGCTTGATAATGCCTTTTTGTTTTGCCATGCCCTATCGTTTGTGTAGCACAAGATCGCTTTCCCTGGGCTGAAATGCCACTGGAATCCTGTGAGCTGCCATTAGGGGATTTGGCATTGCTCTCGGTTATCCATGAATGGAAGGTGACACCATTAAATGGTGTGCAGTGGGTGGCGTGTATATACCTTTACTATGGCTTTGTTACGCTTTAAGTAGGGCTTTGATACGGGTAATGTGGGGAGTTGATACGGGTGATCTGGCGGGGCGGGGCTTTTCGTATTGTTTCAACGTCAACGAGTTGCCCAGGTTTTTGGATTTCGGGCAGTATGCAAGATTGCCAAAATGACGACTTTCTTTTGAGCATCGTCCACAGAAAAATGTATCATGTATGGGAATGAATTCAGCAGCACGGTTCTAACTGAGTTATAACGAATGGCGACGGCCTTAGGATTTTTTCGGATGTAATAAACAGTTTCCCGAATGTGTGTTAAAAACCTTTTCCCCAACCCTGTCTGGCGTTCGTTGTACCATTTGGCTGCTTCTTGTATATCTAATTTTGCTAACGGAAGGATAACAGGTTTGTACATCAGAGATTCTTTTCAATATCATCAAGAGCAGCGTCAAAGTCGAGCGCTTGGTTAGGATCGTTTTTGTAAAGTTCTAGTCGCTTACGAATAATTTCTATATGCCAATCAGGCAAATTTACTTCCTCCTGATCAATACCCTGAAATTTTGATTTCAAGCTATTCCATTCTTCAATTGGAATGAACACTCCAGTTGTCAACCCATTGCTGTCAGTAATATATTGCAAATTCATGATCATTATTTTAGTTACTTCGGTGCGGCATAGTTTGAACAACAGCATTTTTCTATTCAACAAAAATAACGGAAAAGAGTAGGATTATCAAGAAACGTATCGGCTGATCACTTGCTAAAGGCAAGCGTTAGCGCGAGGCGCGTGTCTTGTGACTTTTCCTGTTGGCAGTCTGCTCAAACTTTGCGCCAGCAACGTTAGTCAAATTGCCCCTTTGGGCCTCATTATCTCCAATACCGCGGATACCGACGTGTTCTGAACATGTTATTAAACAGCAGTGCAATGATTACGATCACCAGCGAACCCGTGAGCACCGGGTAGAAAATGAAGGTCCAGTGCGGCTGCGCGAAAATTATTACCAGTGGCGTGGCGCCTGCAGGGGGGTGCACCGTTTTGGTGATTTGCATGGCGGCGATGGAGGCGCTTACGCCAATGGCCAGCGAATACCAGGTGTTACCCAGGAGGTATGCGCAAAGTACAGCGATGATGGCGGCGATCAGGTGGCCTCCAATAATATTACGGGGTTGGGCTAACGGGCTGTCGATCACACCGAAGGCCAGTACGCAGGTGGCGCCGAAGGGGGCCATCATAAAGGGAATGTCGGTGGTCTGCGTCAGCAGTGTCACGGCGGAAATGGCGATGAGCGCGCCAAGGGCCGAGGATAGGATGTGTGATGGTGGTGGCGAGCCTGGGACTTGCTCCCGGGTTCTGAATTTAACGATATAGCGTTTCATGGTTGTATAGTATAGAAATTTGGCGTCTGTGAAATGAGCGATCAGGCAAGGAGCCGGTCTGCGATGGTGTTGGCGCGGTCCACCGGCCAGGGATCGCGAAAGACCTGGCTTTCGACCAGGGCGCTTTCAAATAAGAGGTATATATGGTCGGGTAACGCTGGATAGTCGGCGCGCAGGATGTCCTGAAAAAATAGGCGCAGGTCTTCCTTGTGGCGTTGTATGACTTTCCGGATGGAAACGGCGTCTTCTGTGATTTCGGATACGATATTCAGAAAGGCGCAGCCGCGAAAGTTTTCGCGTTTGTTCATGTCGTGGAGGAACCTGAACGCGGCGGCTATTTTGGTTCTGGGTGTCTTCGCCTTGTCGGTAAAGCCGTGTAAAGCAGCAAACCAAAAGTCATGACGCTGGTTTAAGAATTCCACGCAGAGCTCTTCCTTTGATCGAAAGTGCTGGTAGAGGCTGGCTTTTGAGACATCGGCTTCTGCGATGATTTGGTTTATGCCGGTGGCATTGTATCCTTGTCCGTGAAAGAGACGAAAGGTGGTTTTTAGGATTCTGTCGCGGGGCGACAGGGCAGAAACATTGGATGCACTCATAGAATGCAGGCAAAAGTATGGCAAGCGTTCCGAACAGACAAGTCTGTTCATTTTTTATTTTCCAAATCATCATCGAAAACGTTTTAGGAGCGGTGAAATTTCAACTGCGAGGTAGTGTCACGATATTAAAAAATTTGCAAAGGTGTTACCGCACGAGGTGTGTGGTATTGCAGATTACGACGTTACCGTTGGGGGGTCAGGAGGCCCCCCGCCATACTGGGTCCAAGTCGCCCTCCCTTCGGTCGGAAGACTTGAACCAGAGACGTTTCCGGTATCAAACTACCAAACCTGAAAGATTTCGCGCGAGCCGCTTTGGTACATTTCGGTATAGCCTTTCATCAGTTCCTGCATTTTCTGCGATTCCTCCTGGCTCATGCTCTCCCAGCTTTTTTCATATGCTGTGAGGCTGTCGTGGCGCGTAACAACAACAACGCGGTTGAAGGGGCCTGTCATGTCACTCATGATGTTGACCACCTCCGGGCGGCCGTTCATGACTTCCTTAAATAGCTTTGCAAGCTTCGAGGCATTGCCTGGCTTGCAAACAAATGTGTCTTGTACGATAATCATAATGTTAATGGGTTGTTTCTGATCACGAACCTACTAACATTATTGCCACCTGGAGTGGGGGGAATACGCCAATGTTCAGGGGGAGTTGGGACAACTAACGGCGGTAGCGGTTAGCGGCGGACTACAGGTTTGAAGACTCCCACCAGACTAGCATAATGTTAGACGTTTGTGATGGTGTTACTGTAGGGGTATATGGTTGTGCAGGTTACGACGTTACCGTTGGAGGTCGGAGACCCCCGCCATATTGGGTCCAGGTCGCCCTCCCTCCGGGAGGCAGGCCTCCCTTCGGTCGGAAGACCTGAACCAGATGTTAGGAAAGATTATATCTTTGTCGGGACAACTATCGCGATGCTACAACTGCACAAATTTATTTATTACGGTGCTCGAAAGATCCCGGTTTTTTTTATTTGGTCATCGTTTAAGAAGCACATGAATCTTACTCGTTTGCCCGCCTGGGTTCCGGGGACGATGGTCAGCTGTTTTGTTCTTTTCCTGTGTGTTGGCGATGTGTTGAATTTGATTGAATATCTGATGCCGTCTACCCGCTTGAAAATCCATCCTTTTTATTATTTCTATAGCGCCTCTATGTTTATTCCACTGGCGATGGTCGTTGTTTGGTATACGAATCTTGATGACAAACTAACGAAGGAAATAAAAGAGCTTCCTCAAAAAAGAAAAGGCGTATTAGCGGCAATGAGTATACTGTATGTTTTGGGACTTATGGCTTTATATATCTTTCTTAAGATTCAGCTCACACCTGATCGCTAGCGTGGCGTAATTAAACCCCGACTTTTACTTCCATGCCCGCTGCCCAGAACTCTATTGTTTGTCCTTCCAGGAAATCAATATAAAAGTATCCGCGGCCATCTTCTGAGAGCTCAATCAACTTTCCGTTCACTTCTGCGCGTCCGCGATAGAGCAGGTCGAGCGTCCAGGTGAACTCATCCATTATGTTCATGAATGTAAAGTGTGTGGGTGTTACCTGGTGAAAAATGAGGGACACGAGGTTTGTTGCCGAGTTGTCCTGGAATTTTAGTGTCAGTGTATTGTTGTCGAGTGAAATGCGCTCGAAGTGGAGCATGCCGTGCAGATCATATTGCTGCCCCTGGTGTTCGGGTCGTGTCAGGTCAGCCAGTATTTCAATAGCGGGGGCGGGAATCATATAGCGTATTGGTTTTTTGTCTGAGTTGTGTGCGTGCAGCGGCATCACCGGAAGGGAAAGCCTATATTAACATACCCCGAGATACGGTCGGCCTCCCCACTATACATAAACGTCATGCTGATCGGCCCGATACCGGAGTCGTAGCCAAACGATAACCCGATACCCGAAAGGCGCTTCGTAAAGTTAAGTTCTTTGTCACGGTTCAAATAATCGTACACGGCGCCGTTAACGCGTAGCGTGGTGTACAATCTTCGCGTAAACTGGTATTGCAATCCCAGCATCAATACACTTACACTGTTTGTATTGAGGGAATATTCTTGCAGTCCCGTGAACGGCACCTGGTTCCGGACGAAGTCATTGATGCCGCCGACGTTAAAATAGTTCAGATACGGCGCTACCGTACTGAAGTTGATGGCTGTGTTAAACTGTGTCAGCAAGGTCAGCCGGGAAGAGAGGGGTGTGAAATTTTCGGCCTTTAGCATGAAGCGGTTATAGTGGCCTACTTCCGCCGTATCGCGTCGTACAGCCTGCCCGTTTGCGCGCAGGGTGACGGCCGAGGGGTTTTGGGCGTACACGATACCCATGCGGGCGTCGATACGCCAGCCGCGGGTGGAGAAGCTGCGTTTGTTGAGGGTGTTGTATTTATAGTATAGGTAGGTCTGGACAAAAGAGTTGCCGCCTTTGAACGATGTGTCCGCGGCGATTTTGGGGCGCAGGCTAAAGCTTTCGAAGGTCGTGCCCAGGCCGACGGCCGAAGCGAAGCCGAATGTGCGCTGTAAGCGAACATCCGTCTGGTAGGTGCGCCCCCGGTAGAGGTATACTTGCTGGAAGTCTTCGTAGAAGGGCAACTGGAAGTTCTCGTAATAGAAAGACAGGATGAGGTTGTTGTTGTCGGCGTTTGTGCCGAAGGCCTGGTTGTGCTCTGCCAGGAAGCGGAAGTTTTCGCTGACGTTCAGCTTCACCATGGATTTGGACCGGTCGAAGAGCAGGTTGCGGCTCTCGGCCCCTAAGATCAGGGCAATGTTGCTGAAGGTATGATAATGCAGCCCGGCCTTGACATACGTCAGTGGGCTTTCCACTACGTTGAAGCGCAGGTTTGCATGGCCGCGTGCGCTCCCGGGTTGCCAGGTGTAGGCAATGCGGCTGTAGTTACCGGAACCATACACACGGCGGATGGCTTCCGCCACATGCGTGCCATCGTACGTCTTGCCCAGGGCGAGGTTAAGGCGGTTGCGGAACGACGTGCGCGTGGTGTGGTGCAAGCCCTGGATATTAATGCTGTCTACCGTTACCGAGCGGGTCTGGGGCAAACGGTTCTGGATGGGTGCATAATTCGGATAGCGCTGCCGGAGGGAGTCCGCTAATTTTTTGAAGATCGGATAATATTCGTTGCCCGAGCGCTTGCCCACGGCGATGATGCTGTCCACGCTGGTAAAGCTGGCAGCGTTATATTTACGCACCGCTGGTTCGATCAGCACGTTGCAGAGCTTGCGCTCTGTTTCGAAGTCTTCGGCATCTTTGTAAAAGCCGATCTGGTAGAGGATATCGATCGGAGAGGTCAGTTCGCTGGCGGCCAGTAGCCCCTGCGAGAGGTTTACGCCAATGATATAATCGGCGCCCATAGCCTTTACGTCGCTCACCGGAAAATTGCGGACGATGCCGCCATCGACCAGCTTGGTGTTTTCGTAGTCGATGGGGGTAAAGACCGAAGGAATGGCCATGCTGGCGCGAATGGCGGTCACGAGCTCGCCCTGGTCCAGCACAACAGCTTTGCCTGTGCTGACGTCGGTGGCAATGCACTTGAACGGGATGCTGAACTTCGAAAAGTCTTTGATGTCGTAGATCGGTAGAAACAGTTCCTGGAATTTGAGCCACAGCTCCTGGCCTTCGATAATGCCCGCGTTGATACGAAACTTCCCTTTTACAAAGGGTACTTCCAGCGCATAATTGTCAAACTCAGTTTTCTCGTCGATGTTCACGTTGCGCATGGAGGGCTTGCCCGAGAAGAGCACGTTCCAGTCGATGTCGCGCGCAATCTTTTCAATCTCTTTGCCGGAATAGCCTGCTGCATAGAGCGACCCGATGATGCTGCCCATGCTGGTGCCGGTAATGCAGTCGATGCGCAGGCCGGCGCTGTCGATCGCCTCGAGAATGCCGATGTGGGCCAGCCCCTTGGCGCCGCCGCCGCTCAGGGTCAGGCCGACTTTGGGGGGCTGGGCTGCCGTCGCGACGGCCACGAGCAGCAGGGCAAACACATATAACAACTGAGATTTCATTCCGGGCTCAAAATACACAAAAAACGCTCGCTCGTCTTTGCCCGTCGGAGCCTTCGTGAAAGGCGGGCGCAGCCCTGGAGCGGGCAGCGCCAAAAGTACAGACTGGGCCATGTATGATCCCGCCCAAAGATGTTGTCGTATTGTTAAGAAAAACGTTGTTAATTTGCGCGCTTGTTTAAGAGCCACACAGAAATAACAACGCTTGTATGATCAACGTCGGGAGTCGCAGATTGACCGTCACAGATTTTGAGAAAGTTCTCTACCACGGCGAGCAGGTAGGATTGGAGGAGGGTGCGCAGCAAAATGTCAGCGCCAATTACACCTTCCTGCAGGCCTATGCGCAGCACAAGGTGATCTATGGCATCAACACCGGTCTGGGCCCGATGGCACAGTATAAGATCAGCGAGGACGACCAGCGGCAGCTGCAATATAATCTCATCCGCAGTCACAGCGCCGGGGCGGGACAACCGTTTGCCGAAGAGCTGGCGCGGGCCACGATGCTGGCACGTCTCAACAGCCTGATGCAGGCTACGTCGGGTATTCACCCGTCGGTGGTGGAGCTGCTACGCGACGTGCTCAATTCAGGGGTAAGCCCCTACATTCCGGAGCGTGGGGGCGTGGGCGCCAGCGGCGACCTGGTGCAATTGGCGCACCTGGCGCTGAACCTCATCGGGGAAGGCGAAATGTATGCAGACCAGGCGTGGCGTCCGACCCGGGTGGTACTGGGCTCCCGTGGGATGACGCCGATTTCCGTCCACCTGCGCGAGGGGTTGGCGCTCATGAATGGAACTTCGGCCATGACCGGCGTGGGTATGGTCAACCTGGTTCAGGCCCGGCAGGTGCTGAGCCTGTCAATCATTTTATCGGCCATGACCAACGAGCTGATGAAGTCGTTTGACGACCACTTCTCGCTTGAGCTGAACCACGTTAAACACCACCCCGGCCAGGCGCATATTGCCGAACGCATGCGACACGTATTAAGCGACAGCAAGCTGATCCGTAAGCGCCCCGAGCATTTGTATCATCGTAAGATTGAAGAGGCGGTGTTCACCGACAAGGTGCAGGAATATTACTCGCTACGCTGCGTGCCCCAGATCCTCGGACCGATATACGATACGTTCCTGGAAGTACAGCGCGTGCTGGAAGACGAAGTCAATTCCGCGAACGACAACCCTGTGGTGGACCATCACCGCGAGATGGTATACCATGGCGGCAATTTCCACGGCGACTATGTGTCGCTGGCCATGGATAAGCTCAAAATTGTTACAACCAAGCTGACCATGCTCGCCGAGCGGCAGCTGAACTATTTGCTCAACGATAAGCTCAACCAAAAGCTGCCGCCGTTTATCAACCTCGGCACGTTGGGCTTGAACTTTGGTTTGCAGGGCATGCAGTTTATGGCTACTTCGAGCACGGCGGAGAATCAGACGTTGTCGTTCCCGATGTATTTGCACAGCATCTCTAACAACAACGACAATCAGGACATCGTCAGCATGGGCTGCAATGCAGCGCTCATGACCCGGCGGGTGCTGGACAACAGCGCCGATGTGCTGGTGGTGCAAGCGCTGGCGTTGGTACAAGCAGTGGATTACCTGCAGTGCCAGTCGCGCATGTCGTCGTTTACCCTGAAACTATATACCGAGCTCCGGGGGCTGGTACCGGCGATCCTGGAAGATAAACCGCGCTATGAAGATATCCGCACGGTGCGTCGTTACCTGCTGGGACTCGGCGCTTCGTTTAACCTATAACCTCTCACAGTATGTCCACCACTCCCTCTACATCCAAGTATGCCATGGTGACGGGCGGCTCGCGCGGCATTGGCCGGGCGATCTGCGTACGACTTGCCGAGCAAGGGTATAATATCCTGATCAATTATAAAAGCAACGACGCGGAGGCCGAGAATACGCGTGCGCTGGTCGAAGCTAAAAATGTACGCGCCGAGCTCATGAAGTTCGACGTGTCTGATAAAGTCGCCGTCGAGCAGGTGTTTGGCGGATGGGTGGAGAGGAACCCCGACAAGGCTATAGAGGTGCTGGTCAACAACGCCGGCATTCGCCAGGATGCGATGATGATCTGGATGACGCAGGAACAATGGGACGGTGTGCTGGGTTCGAGCCTGGGCGGCTTTTTTCAGGTGACGCGCCAGGTGCTCACCAGTATGCTTGCCAAGCGTTATGGACGGATTGTAAACGTGGTATCGCTGTCGGGCATCAAGGGCATGCCGGGGCAGACCAATTATTCGGCGGCCAAGGCCGGGGTGATCGGCGCGACCAAGGCGCTGGCGCAGGAAACGGCGCGGCGTAATGTTACGGTGAATGCCGTGGCGCCGGGTTTTATCAAAACTGACATGACGCAAGACTTGCCGGAGGCCGAGCTGAAAAAGCTCATTCCCATGCAGCGGTTTGGTGAGCCGGAAGAAGTGGCCCATGCCGTGGCTTTTTTGGCGTCGCCGGGGGCATCGTACATTACGGGTACGGTGCTGTCCATCAACGGCGGGCTGTATTCCTAACGACTGTATCCCAGCGAAAAGAAACTGATCGTTTCGAAATCTTACGTGCCTGGGTTACAGGCCCGTGCTATTCAAGATTAAAACCTTATTTTTGCGGATTGATTGGGTACGCGACGGCGGCGAAAGGCGCCAAAACGCACGATTTTTAACATAACATGAGCAGAGTTGTTATAACCGGATTAGGTGTTTATTCCTGTATCGGCAAAAGCCTGGACGAAGTCCGGGATTCGCTGTTCCAGGGCAAATCGGGTATTGTGCTCGACCCCAAGCGCAAGGAGATGGGCTACCGTTCGGGATTGACCGGGTTTGTAGAACGTCCGGTGCTGAAGGGGGTGCTCGACCGACGCGCCCGCATTATGCTGCCCGAGCAGGGCGAATACGCCTATATGGCTACTGTGGAGGCGCTGCAGCACGCGGGCCTGGCACAGGACTATATCGATCGGCACGAAGTGGGTGTGATCTATGGCAACGATAGCTCGGCACAGGCGGTAGTGGAAGCGACCGACATCATCCGTGAGAAGAAAGACACCATGCTGGTGGGCTCGGGGTCAGTGTTTCAGTCGCTGAACTCGACGGTCAACATGAACCTGGCTACTATTTTTCGTCTGAAGGGCATCAACTTTACGGTGAGCGCGGCGTGCGCCAGCGGCTCGCATGCCATCGGGCTGGCGGCCATGTTTATTCGCAATGGCATGCAGGACTGCATTGTCTGCGGCGGTGCACAAGAGACGAATGTTTACTCCATGGGTAATTTTGATGCCCTGGGAGCTTTTTCGATACGCGAAGATAACCCGGCGACAGCATCACGGCCCTTTGACCGCCATCGCGACGGCCTTGTGCCGAGTGGTGGCGCGGCGACAGTGATACTGGAGAGCCTGGAGTCGGCGCAAAAGCGCGGCGCCAAGATCCTCGGCGAAGTCATTGGATATGGGTTCTCGTCGAACGGCGAGCACATTTCCAATCCTACCGTGCAGGGGCCGGCGCGTTCGCTGACGATGGCGATGAAGAGCTCGGGGCTGCGTGCTGCTGAGATTGACTATATTAATGCTCACGCTACGTCCACACCCGCGGGCGATGCCAGCGAGGCGAAGGCGATCTTCGATGTATTTGGTGCCGAGCACACGCCGGTGAGCTCCACCAAGTCGATGACCGGCCATGAGTGCTGGATGGCGGGCGCCAGCGAGATTGTGTATTGCATGCAGATGATGGAAAACTCCTTTATCGCACCCAATATCAACTTTGAAACGCCAGATGAAGATTCTGCGCGTCTGAATATTATCGCGAAGACCCTGGATAAAAATATTGACGTATTTTTGTCTAATTCTTTCGGCTTTGGAGGAACAAACTCGACTTTGATTGTTAAAAAGTGGAAGTAATCGCAATGAACACGGCAGCTATTATTGAGAAGATTAACGGTTTTCTGGTAGAGGAATTTGAGGTAGACCCTGGAAAGATTTCGCCGGAAGCAAACCTGCGCGAGACCCTGGAGCTGGACAGCCTTGATTACATCGACCTGGTGGTGGTGATAGAAAGTAATTTTGGCTTTAAAGTAAAACCAGAGGACTTTGTATCGATCGTCACCTTCCAGAACTTTTACGACTACGTGACCGACCGCGTAGCGCAGAAGGTAACATCGTAATCTATGCCGCAATGGCAGGGTAAGTCCCGCGGCACTACGCTGGGGTACAGAATCTTCGTTTTTGTCTGCCGCCACCTGGGCATCTATCCTGCCTATTTCATTCTGCGGTTCGTGGCGGGTTATTACTTCTTGTTTTCCTGGACCTCTTCGGGGCATATATACCGCTATTTCCGTCGCCTGGGAATCGGGCGGGTGTCATCCTTCTTTCGCATTTATCGCAATTACTATGTGTTTGGCCAGACCTTGCTGGATAAGGTGATGGTCATGGCCGGCATAGACCGCGATACGTTTACGTACGATTTCGACGGCGAAGACAATCTGCGGGCCATCGTGGCCCAGGGCAAGGGTGGAATTTTGCTGAGCGCCCATGTGGGCAACTGGGAAGCTGCCGGTCATTTGCTGCGGCGCCTGCAAACACGTGTCAACGTGGTGATGTACGATGGCGAGCACCAGCAGATTAAACAATATCTGGAGTCTGTTACGGGCGGGCACAATTTTCGCGTAATCATTATTGGCGAAGACATGTCGCATGTGTACGCCATCGGTGAGGCCTTGCAAAAAAACGAGCTGGTGTGTCTGCATGCCGACCGTTTTCTGGAAGGAAATAAAACCCTGGGATTGCCCTTTCTGGGTGGAGAAGCCTTGTTTCCACTAGGGCCGTTCCAGCTGGCGGCGGGTTTTCGCGTGCCCGTGTCGCTCGTGTTTGCTTTTAAAGAAAGCGCGCGGCATTATCATTTCTTTGGCAGTCCGCTGTACCAACGCGGTGGGGAGCCGAAGGAAGAATTTACCGAGCGGCTGATGCGTGCTTTTGTCGGTGACGTGGAACAAAAGCTGCGGCTGTACCCCGAACAGTGGTTTAATTATTATAACTTTTGGTATAAATGAGATGCTGGCCACCAAAGAAGATATAACCCGGTATATTCCGCAGCGCGCGCCGATCGTGATGATCGACGACCTGGTGGAGGCCGATGCCGATCGGGTTGTAACACGCCTGTACGTCGAGCCCGACAACATCTTTGTGTGGGGGGGGCGACTGGAGGCGCCGGGGCTGGTGGAGAATATTGCCCAAACGGCGGCCGCGCAAATCGGCTATTACTGCGCACAAAACGACATTCCGGTGCCGGTGGGTTATATTGCAGCGGTCAAGGACTTGCAGATCACGGCGCTGCCGCTGCAAAACTCTCAGATCACTACATCCGTACGTATACTGCATAAAGTAATGGACTTTACCGTGGCCCGCGGCGAGATCACGCAAGGAGACCGGGTGTTATGCTCCTGCGAAATGAAAATACTGGCTAAACTGGAAACACGATCATGAAACAACGCAACCCCCTTTCATTCCTGTTTGTATTTCTGCTGGCAACGGGCACCCTGTGCGCCCAGGACCGCAGCGACGTTTTTCGTCCCGAGGTAAAGATTACCTGGCTGGGCTTTGATTTTTCACAGGCGAAATTTATCGGCGACCGCGAGAAGCTCGGGTCGGAGTCCGACATACGCCATTTGCTGGAAGCCTGGAACGAGCTGGTGCTGACGGAAAAAGATAAATATGATGTGCCCGCCATGATCGGCCGCGACGTAGTGGAGACCGCCACCGATGTAACAAAAGATCACAACGAGGAGCTGGATGTGCTGGCGATGTACTCCAACGCTGAGAAAGATTATCTGCACCTTTCGCGCGAAGAGGTGGGCAGTATCGTCTCGAAGTACAACTATAAAAAGAACACCGGCATCGGCCTGATGTTTAACATCGAGAGCTTCAGCAAGCTGAACGGCGAGGCGTCCATGTGGGTGACCTTTATTGACATGAAAAGCCGGCAGATCTTGTTTACCGAACGCATGACGGCCGCGCCGAAGGGCTTTGGTGTACGCAACTACTGGGCTGGTGCTATTTACGCTGTGATGGAAAAAATAAAGAAGAAGGAATTCGAGATGTGGCGTAAAAAATATTTCCGCGCCTGATAGAAAATAATGACCCACGAAACCGAAGTCACCGTACGGTTTAACGAGGCCGACCCGCTGGGCATTGTCTGGCACGGCCACTACCTGCGCTATTTTGAAGATGGCCGCGAGGCCTTTGGTAAGAAGTATGGTATATCGTACCTCGACTTCTTCCATCAGGGCCTGGCCGTGCCGGTTGTGTCCGTACAGTGCGACTATAAAAAGCCGCTGCGCTATGGCAACACAGTAATCGTCGAGACGACCTATGTGCCGGTCGCGGCGGCCAAGCTACATTTCTCGTATAAAATGTTTGAGACGATTAGCCGTGACGTGGTGGCGGTCGGCTCGACGGTACAAGTATTTGTCGATGTAAAGACGTTCGGTTTGCAGTACGTCATGCCATCGTTCTTCGAGTCGTGGCGTAACCGCTGGATGAAACCCGAGTGAGTGTGCGTGCGGACGAAAAAATAGCCCTACGCGCGGTGTGGTCGATCGCCGATACCATTGTGTCTCCGCTGGGGTATACCACGGCGGAGAACTATACCCTGCTGCGGCAGGGCGTATCCGGCGTGCGCTTACAGGAAGCGGGTGTGTGGTGGGACGAAGCGGTGTATGCTGCGGCAGTCAACTCGCTGCCGGCTGCCCACGGCCAGAGTCGCTTCGAGCGCATGAGCTTGCTGGCGTTGCGCCAGGCACTGGCGGAGAAAGCGCTGCCGTCCGAAAAAACATTATTTATACTCTCGACCACCAAAGGCAATATCGATCAATTGGGGCAGGATTTGCCGCGGCTACCCTTGCATGAAACGGCCACGTACCTGGCGCATGCCGTAGGCCTGCACCATTCACTGGTGGTATCCAATGCGTGTATCTCGGGTGTACTGGCACTGGTTGTCGCGAAGCGGTATTTGGAGGCCGGCGCGTACGACCATGCCGTTGTTTTAGGCGCGGATATGCTGAGCCGCTTTGTGGTGTCGGGCTTTCGCAGCCTGCATGCCTTGAGCGCAGGGCCCTGCCGGCCGTTTGACGTGCACCGCACCGGCATCAACCTGGGCGAGGCTGCGGCAGTCATGGTTTTAACGACAGACCCCCGCCTGGCAACAGGGGAACGGATACGACTGAGGGGTGCCGGCGTGAGCAACGATGCCAACCACATCTCGGGACCATCGCGGACAGGGCAGGAGTTGGCACAGGCCATCGGGCAGGCGCTGCAAGCGTCTAACCTGATGTACGACGATATCGACGCCGTCTATGCGCACGGTACGGCCACGGTATACAACGACGAAATGGAAGCGAAGGCTTTTGACCTGGCGGGCCTCGCGGCTGTGCCGGTCAACAGTCTCAAAGGATATTACGGCCACACCCTCGGGGCGGCGGGCGTACTGGAAACAATCGTGGCGGCACAAAGCTTGCATCACGGCGAGATGCTGCCCACCTACGGCTTCGAGACGCTGGGTGTATCGCGGCCTCTCCATGTCAGCGCGACGCTACAGCCCCTTTCAGGCAACCGCATCCTCAAGACGGCCTCCGGCTTCGGCGGCTGCAATGCGGCCCTGGTACTAGAAAAAGAAACCAACCCATCATGAATTTTTTTGAGACCGACAAGCTCACGGCGTTGCAAGCCATCGAGAAGGCCCAGTGGATCGCGTTTGCGCCCGTTGTATTTCAGGCCACGCGCGTGCTGCGCGACACCGGCATACTACAGGCCATTGAGGACAGTCCCGACGGCATGACCCAGGACGAGGTGGTGGCCCGCGTGCAACTGCCGGTATATGGCGTGCGTGTGCTGCTGGAAGCCGGGCTGGGCATTGGATTGGTAACGTTTCGCGACGACCGCTACCGCACCACCAAAACGACGTCATTCATTCTGCACGATACGCTGACGCGCGTCAATATGGACTTCACACACGACGTGTGCTATAACGCCATGTTTTTTCTAGAAGAAAGCATCCGCGAGCAAAAGCCTGTCGGACTAAAGGTATTGGGCGATTGGTCGACGATCTATGAAGGCCTGTCCATTCTGCCGCCAAAGGCGAAGAAAAGCTGGTTTGCCTTCGATCACTTTTACTCGGACTTTGCTTTTCCCGAAGTGCAGGCTACGGTATTTCAGCATCAGCCTAAAACGCTGCTAGACATCGGCGGTAACACGGGCAAGTGGGCCACGGCGTGTTTTGAATACGATCCAACTGTCACCGTCACCATCATGGACCTGCCCGGGCAGGTAGAGATGGCGCGCGCAAACATTGCGGCCAAAGGTTTTGCCGATCGTGTGCGTTTTCAGGAGGCGAATATCCTCGACGAACAACAGCAGATAGCCGGACAGTTTGATGTGATCTGGATGAGCCAGTTCCTCGACTGTTTTTCGGAAGACCAGATCCGGTCGATCCTGCGCCGCTGCCGCCAGGCATTGTCGCCGACGGGCAAGGTATTTATCCTCGAGCCGTTCTGGAACAACCAGCGTTTCCAGGCGTCGGCGTTCTCGCTGCAACAGACGTCGCTTTATTTTACGGCCATTGCCAACGGCAACAGCCAGATGTATCACTCAGGTATATTTACCCGCTGCATAGAAGACGCCGGCTTTCGTGTTACGACCCACGAGAATCTGATCGGCGTAAGCCATACGTTGCTTACCTGCGAGGCTGTATAAATAGTTTTTGATCGTCATGAATACAGAGCAAATTGATGTATTAGTCATTGGCGCCGGCCCGGCGGGGAGTATCGCTGCGGCGATGGTGCAGCAGGCGGGTCTTTCGGTGCGCGTAGTGGAACGGGAGAAGTTTCCACGGTTTGTGATCGGCGAAAGCCTGCTGCCGCGGTGCATGGAGGTACTGGAAGATGCCGGACTGCTGGACGCCGTCAAGGCAAAGAACTTTCAACAGAAGTTTGGCGCCAAGTTTATGCGTGGCGAGGACATCTTCGACTTTAACTTTACCGAACAATTTACCCAGGGCTGGACCTGGACCTGGCAGGTACCGCGCGCAGACTTCGATCAGACGCTGATCGCGGAAGTACAACGCCGCGGTGTACCCGTTTCGTTTGAGACTACCGTCACGGGCATTACCTTTCGCGACGACGAAAGCAGCGTGACGACGGTGACCCATACCGACGGTTCCACCGAACAGGTTAATGCCCGCTTTGTGATTGACGCCAGCGGTTACGGCCGCGTCATTCCCCGGCTATTCAATCTCGACAAACCCTCGTCGCTCGATCCGCGCAAAGCGGTCTTCGCGCATGTACACGATATACACCGTCATGAGTTCGACGAGCCCAACCGCATCGTGGTCGTGATGTATGCGCCGGGTGTATGGGTGTGGATCATACCCGTATCGCCCACGGTTACATCGATGGGTTTTGTCGGCAGCTTCGATTTCTTTCATGCCACTCCGGGTGATCTGGCCACGCAGTATAAAACGTTGATCCAGGCACATCCCTATTTGCAGAAACGCTTTGGCGATTCTCCCTGGGTGTTTGAGCCGCGTAAGCTCGAGGCCTGGTCAGGCACGACCACGTCGTTCTTCGGCAAGGGCTATGTGCTGACGGGCAACGTAACCGAATTTCTCGACCCTATCTTTTCGTCGGGTGTGATGTTCGCGACAGTGTCCAGCCATCGCGCGGCAACACTTGCCATTCGCAAGCTGAAAGGCGAAGCGGTAGACTGGGAGAGAGAGTATACGGGCGTGTTGCAGCAAGGCGTCGATACATTCCGCACGTATGTCATGGCGTGGTACGACGGCACGCTGGAGAAAATCTTTTTCTCGAAGAATCCCGATCCGCGTATCAAAGCTCAGATCTGCTCGGTGCTGGCCGGATATGTATGGGATGAGGAGAACCCCTTTGTACGCGACCACCGCGGTTCGCTGGAGCGGCTCGTGAAGCTGATCGATTTGCAACAAAAGCTTATGTCGCTTAATTAACCGTATGGCTTTCATCACCGCCACGGCCAGCATACAGGCACAGACCCTGACACGCAACGGTATTATACAATACCAGGATGCGTCGCTGGCGTTGCCGGAGTTTTTACTACAAGCTTATGCTGCCTTAAAAAGCGACTATCCGAAGTTTTACAAAATGGACCCGCTGTCAAAGCTTGGATTCCTGGCGGCAGAAGTGTTGCTGGCGGACAGGCCACTGGCCGCATATGCGCCCGACGCTGTGTCGCTGGTGTTGTCCAACGCGCATGCGAGCCTCGACACCGATGCGCAGTACCAGGCGGCCAGCCGTACGGTGCCCAGTCCGGCCTTGTTTGTCTACACGCTGCCTAACATTGTGGCGGGCGAGCTGTGCATCCGCCATGGTCTGAAAGGTGAGAATGCGTTCTTTGTGACGCCGGCGTTTGACGCCGCGCAGGTGGCAAGCTATGTCGACCTGGTGCTGGCGCAGCCGGGAGCGCAAGGGTGTATAGCCGGTTGGATAGACGTCATAGGCGAGCACCACGATGTTTTCTTATATTTGGCGGAACATTCGCGCCGGGGCCTTGCCCGGGCGCATACAGCGGAGCAATTAAACACCCTTTATACAGGACTATGGAACAATTGATGGCCGATCTGAAGAGACAGATCATTGAAGCGTTGAACCTGAAGCATCTGACGCCGGCAGAGATCGGCGACGATCAGCCGCTGTTCGGCGAGGGCCTGGGGTTGGACTCTATTGACGCGCTCGAGCTGATCGTGTTGCTGCAGCAGCAATACAAAGTGGAGATCGACAACCCGCAAGACGGTCCCAAGATCTTTCGCTCGGTGCGTACCATTGCCGAATTTATTACGGCCAACAAACCGGCGTAGCCCATGGTACAGGGCCAGCAGGTGTACGTGGCGGGCGTAGGGGTGATCTCGGCAATCGGGCACGACACCGGCGAGACGCTGCGCGCACTGCAGCAAGGCACTACCGGCATCGGCCGCCTGACATTATTCCCCTCCCTTTACCAGGATGTATTGCCCGTCGGCGAAGTATCGCTTTCAAATGAAGCGCTCGCAGCGCGCCTTAATCTTCGCTCGCGCGCTCACACCCACGCTGTTTACCCGCGTACGGCCTTGTTGGGCATGGCTGCGGCGCGGCAAGCGGTAGACCACGCGGGAATTGATCTGGCTGCCTGGCGGTGTGGGTTGATCTCGGCCACGACTGTCGGCGGCATGGACCGCACGGAAAGCTTTTTTCCTGCCTTTTTAGAAAATCCTACTGCAGGTCATTTGCGCGACGTGGTACACCACGCTTGTGGCGACATCACGGAGCTGATGGCGGAGGATCTGCAGATCAGCAATTTTATCTCGACCATCAATACCGCGTGCTCGTCCTCCGTCAATGCCATCATGTACGGCGCGCGGCTGCTGGCACAGGGCATGCTGGACGTTGTGGTGGCCGGTGGCGCGGACGCGCTGACCAAATTTACGCTGAACGGTTTTAACAGTCTCAAGATATTAGACACGGCACCCTGTCGTCCCTTTGATGCAAGCCGCCATGGCCTCAACCTGGGAGAGGGCGCGGGCTACGTCGTTCTTGTTGGCGAGCGTGTACGCCAGCAGTTGCAGCGGCCCATGCTGGCCACGGTGTCAGGCTTTGGCAACACCAACGACGCGTATCATCAAACTGCCTCTTCCCCCGAGGGACGCGGTTCGTATGCGGCCATGACGGAAGCGCTCTCCATGGCGGGGCTGTCGGTGGAAGCGATTGATTATATCAATCTGCACGGCACGGGTACGGTCAATAACGATCTTTCGGAGAGCACTGCTATTCAGCGTTTGTTTGGCGAGCATGTGCCTGCCGTAAGCTCGACCAAAGCCTTTACCGGCCACACGCTTGGAGCGAGCGGCGGCATCGAAGCCGTGTTCTCCGTATTGGCGTTAGTTGAACAATGTATATTTCCCAACCTGCGTTTTGAGCAGGCCATGCCCGAAACGGGTATAATACCGCAACGCACATTTGCCCCGGCCGCTGTGCGCCATGTCATGAGCAACTCGTTTGGCTTTGGTGGCAACTGTTCGTCCATCATCTTTTCCACTTCACCCGACCGCGCATGACGACAACCGGAAACAACACCCCGCGCGTCTACATCCGGGGCATGGGCGCGATCGCCCCCTGGCGCTCCGCGGACGATCTGGCAATAGCGCCGGCCGGCGCGCGTCTGGTTTGCCAGGAGCCGGTATACGAGGAGTGGATCGACCCGCGGCAGTTGCGCCGCATGAGCCGCGTTATTCGCCTCGGCGTTACGGCGGGCATGATGGCTTTGCGCGAAGCACAGGTGCCTGTGCCGGGCGGTATCGTCATGGGTACCGGCTATGGCTGTTTGGAAGATACCGGCAGCTTTATGACGAAGATGGTCACGCTTCGCGAAGAGGCGCTGAACCCCACGCCGTTCATTCAATCGACCCATAACACCATTGGCTCGCAGCTCGCCTTGTTGCTCGGCTGCCAGGCCTATAATCAAACCTTCACACAAGGTGCATTCTCGTTTGAGCATGCGCTGCTCGACGCGGTGCTACACGTAAAGGAATATCCCTCCCGCACGCTACTGGCAGGTGGTGTGGACGAGATCACCGACATCAGTCACGCGCTCTGGAAGCGCTTTGGCGTATTCCGCGAAGATGGTGTGCGCGGCCTGGGTATGTTTAAAGAAGGGAATGGTGTGTTACACGGTGAAGGCGCTGCGTGCTTCCTGTTGGCCGGTGCACCTTCGGCCACGGATGTGGCGACCGTGGAGGGTATAGAAACATTCTATAAACCGTCGCAGGTGGTATTGCAGCGTCGCGTAGAACAATTTCTTGCGTCTGCCGGTATCACGGCGGCGGATGTAGATGTTGTGCTGGCGGGTGCCGGTGGTGCGTCGCAAGATGATGCTTTGCTGGTAGAGCTTTGCCGTACATCGTTTGGCGGCAGCTCGCGGGGTTTTTATAAACACCTGTGTGGTGAGTACCCTGTAGCGACAGCGTTTGCTTGTTGGCTGGGAGCCGACATACTGCGCGCAGGCCGTGTGCCGGAAGGTGTGTTACAGGTGGATGCCGGGCGCACGCCGCGGTATGTGCTGGTGTTTAACCAGTATTTTGGTACGCATTATAGCCTTGTTTTACTCCGGTCATGCCACGCTACCGCATAGTTGATCTGCTCGCTGTTTTGATCCTGCTGGGACTGGCGCTGTTGGATATACAGCAGCCGGTATGGATTTGGTGGTATGTGTTCGTCGTGGTGGTATACTTATCGGTCAGCGCGCTGGGCGCCACGGTGCTGTCGTTGCAATACTTTGTGCCGGTTCGTTCGCGCGGTGTCCGCACCGATGCTATTGCGCTGACGTTTGACGATGGCCCCATTCCGGGTAAGACG
>JAESGK010000191.1_pt1 | contig 44983 bp, 35 predicted proteins | sample 9269681 | NCBI WGS metagenome assembly JAESGK01 (sample SAMN14515347, study PRJNA621673) | algae metagenome | isolation source: Timaviella obliquedivisa GSE-PSE-MK23-08B and co-occurring heterotrophs from... | place: USA: Grand Staircase Escalante National Monument, Utah | collected 2006-08-15
ATTGCCGGATGTGCTGGAGAAGGATGACGACTTTGATATCGCAGCGTTCTCGGAATCTGCCGACGAAGTAGGCGGCGACTATTACGACACCTTGCGGATCAACGACCACCTGGTCTCGCTCATCATTGCCGACGTGTCGGGCAAGGGTACGACGGCGGCGTTCCACATGTCGCAGATGAAAGGGATATTTCATAGCCTGGCGCAGGAGGATATTGAACCAGATGAGTTCATGTCGCGTTCTAACCAGGCATTGATATACTGCCTGGAACGCGGATCGTTCATTTCGGCCACCTATTTCATGATCAACACCCAAACGAAAAAGATCCGCTATGCGCGTGCAGGGCACTGCCCGGTATTGTATTACAGCACGGCAAAAAAAACCACGGAATATTTCAAAGACAAAGGCGTTGCGCTGGGCATGGTACGCAATAAGAGCTATAAGAAATTTATCCAGGCGAACGAATTCAGCTATTGCCCCAACGACATCATGGTGCTGTATACCGACGGCATCACGGAAGCGAAGGATGGCAAGAATGAAGAGTTCGGCTATGACCGCCTGGAGCAGATAGTGATGGAGGTACATGATCGTCCCGTGCGGGAAATACAGGAGCAGCTGATCCAGCGTCTGTACGATTTTTCCGGCACGGAGAATATCAATGACGACTACACTACCATGATCGTAAAATTTAAATAACAGGCCGCCAGCCCCTAAAAAAGGCGACCGGTTAGGAACTAAAACATTAAAATTAAAACAACGTTATAACCTATGATCCACATCAGGAGAATACAGGAAGACGGTGCAGATGTGATCGCACTCATCGGCGAAATTGACGCCAGTTCTTCCATAGAGCTTGATCTGGCGATTGCCAAGAGTGTGGGAGAAGGATTCGAAAAGATCCTTGTGGACTGCGGTGCGCTCGAATACATTTCATCAGCGGGATTGGGGGTATTTATGTCGTATATCGAAGAGTTCAAGGACCGCGGCATCAAAATGGTGCTGTTTGGTATGAGCGACAAGGTATGGCATACCTTTAGCATCCTGGGATTGGGCGAGCTGCTGCAGATTGGAAAAGATAAGGTAGAGGCAAAGCAAATGATCGCATGAAATACGTGCACAAAGTTGGATGCAGCATCGAGAACCTGAAGGGCGTGCGTGATTTTATACGTGTATCGCTGAAGAATCATGGTGTGGCCGATCTGGAGATCAGCGAAATTGTACTGGCACTGGACGAAATGTGTTCCAACCTGATGATACACGCCCACCACTGCAACCCGGAAGACCTGTTTGAGCTGCACATCGACATCGATAAAAACGACCCGGTGGTCTTTGAGATTGTCGACGACGGCACCGTGTTTGACATCAACCAGTTTCACGCACCTGCGCTCGACAACATTGTACAAGAAAAGCGCAAGGGCGGCCTCGGCATCCGCCTGGTAAAATCAATCATGGATAAAATCGAATATCAAAATCGCAGCGGCCGCAACGTCTGCCGTCTGATCAAATCCGTTCATTTTCAGTAATTCCCTTACCCCGAACCAACGCCTATGAGACTATTTGCAGTGTGTATTCTGCTCGGTTGTGCTTTTGCTACCACATCCCTGCAGGCGCAGAAACAAAAAAAGGCGCCCAAGCCTGTCACGCTGTTTACCGTTAACAAGAAACCCGTTACGGCCGAAGAGTTTATTTACCTCTACAACAAAAATCACCAGAACAAATCAGAGGACTTCACCACGGCAAAGATCGATGAGTACCTCACGCTGTTCATCAACTTCAAGCTGAAGGTCGAAGAGGCGCGCACCCGTGGCATGGACACCACCGGCAGCTTTATACGCGAGTATAATCAGTATAAAGACGAGCTACGCCGCCCCTATCTGCCCGACACCAAAATCACGGACAGCCTGACGCGGCTTACCTATGAACGTTTAAAGGAGGAGGTTAAAGCCTCGCATATTTTGTTAAACATCAAGGCGGATGCTTCGCCTGCCGATACCGTGACGGTCTACAACCGCCTGATCGATATTCGCAATAAGATCATTGCCGGCGAAGACTTTGGCAAAGCTGCCATGCAGTATTCCGAAGACCCCTCCGCGCGCATGAACCAGGGTAACCTGGGCTACTTTACCGCGCTGCAGATGGTCTATCCGTTTGAGAATGCTGCCTATACCACCAAGCCGGGGCAAGTAAGCATGCCGGTGCGTACGCGCTTTGGCTATCACCTGCTATATGTTGCCGATCGTCGCCCCTCGCAGGGTGAAGTAGAAGTGTCGCACATCATGCTGCGCACAGGCGAAGGCAAGGACAATGAAAAAGTAAAGAACCAGATCTTCGAACTCGTCGACGAATTACAAGCGGGCGTGAAGTGGGACGATCTGTGTAAACAATATTCTGAAGACCCGGGTTCAAAAGACAACGGCGGCAAGCTGCGGCCCTTTGGCCCCGGCGCGATGGCCAGCATTCCCGACTTTGAGCGGACGGCATTTGCCCTGAAAAATCCAGGCGACATATCCGACCCCTTTCAAACAGCCTATGGGTGGCACATCGTGCGCCTGGAGCGCAAAATTCCACTGGGTACTTTTGAAGCCGTAAGCCCTACGCTCAAGACCCGCGTGAACCGCGACGAGCGCACCCAGCTGTCCAAGCAGGCCATGGAGCTCAAGTGGCGTCGTGACTATCAGTTCCGCGAGGACGCCGTGGTGAAGGCCCGCGTGCTGGCCGTGGGCGACACGTCCCTGCACAATGCCAAGTGGAAAGCCCCCGTCGTGCCCAATGCCTCGCGCGACATGATGTTTTCCCTGACGGGCAAGCGCTACACCGTTCAGGATTTTTTGCAATACGCGCAGAAAATGCAGCGTGCCAATACGCAAGACCCCGCCAAGTATTTGGAGCAGTTATACAACCATTTTGTCGATGCCAGCATCCTATCGCTGTTGGAGGCGAAGATCGTGCGCGAAAATCCCGAATACGGCTACCTGCTAAAGGAGTATTACGAGGGCATTTTGCTGTTCGAGATCATGGAAAAGGAGGTTTGGAACAAGGCTTCGACCGATTCGGTGGGACAGCGGCGCTTCTTCGAAGCAAACGCAGCCCACTATAAAGCCGGCGAGCGGGCCCGGGCTACGTTTTATACGGCCTCCACGCCGGGCTTTGAGGCTATGTTGAAACCACTGCTAGAAGGCAGCCAGGTCGATCAAAACCGCCTCCAGCAAGTGATGAGCGAGAACAAGGTGAAGACGGAAACCGGCGTTTTTACGAAGGAGGAAAAGCCGGTGCTGCAGAAGGTCACGTGGGCGCCAGGCCTGTACACAGCAGAAAACAACGGATTGTATTACCTTGTGCGGCTCAGTGAGATAATTCCCCCCGGCTCCATGTCGTTTGAAGAGGCAAGGCCGTCGGTCATCTCCGACTACCAGGGCGACCTGGAAAAACGCTGGATTGAGGAATTAAAGAAAAAATACCCCGTAAAAGTGAATGGAAAAGGAAAGCAATACATTCTTCAGAAACTTCAGGCGAAGTAAAGGCCACTGGTTGCTGGCGGCCTTTCTGGTGACAGGTTGCGACCTTATCAAAATGAAAAACGACTCGGGTCGCGCCACCGAAGACCGGCAGGCGGTGTCCCGCGTAGGCAATACTTATCTGTACCGCGATGAGCTGGCAGGCTTTATTGCCCCCGGCACCTCCCCACAGGACAGCGCTACCCACATCGAGGCGTACATCAATAGCTGGGTGCGCAAGCAGCTGCTGATCCAGGAGGCCAGCCGCAAGATCGACATCGACGAGGCGGAGGTAGAACGCAAGATCCTGGACTATCGCTACAGCATCATTGCCTACGAGTATCAGACCTATTATATCAAAGAACACCTGGACACGGTCATTGCTAACAGCGAAATCGAAAAGTACTACAAGGACAACATCGACAATTTTATCCTGAAGCAAAATATCGTCCAGGCGACGTTCATCAAAGTGCCCAAAAACGCGCCCCGCACGGGAAAAATCAAGGAATTGATCTATTCCAGCCGCGACAAGGACGAGAAGGAATTGAAGTCATACTGCCTTAGTTTTTCGGCGGCGTACCACATTTCCGACTCCAGCTGGATGGTGTTTGATGAACTGGTTCGGAATTCGCCCCTGGCGGAAATCCCCAATAAAATTCAGTTTTTAAAAACCACACCGTACTACGAAACCTCTGACGATAGCTATCTTTACTTTTTAATGGTGGACCAATACCGGATGTCCGACAACATTTCCCCGCTGGAGTTTGTCAAAGACGATATCCGTAACATCATTTTAAACAAGCGCAAGGTAGAGCTGGCTAAACGGCTGGAGGACGAGACGTATACGAAGGCATTGGACCAAAAGGAATTTGAGATTTTTAAGTAATATGAACATAGCAGGAATATCGAGGTACGTGACCCTGACGCTGCTTGCCGGCGTCATGGCCTTTCAGGTTTCGGCACAGGAGAACGAGGAGGCGACAGGCTTTGTGGTAGATGAGATCATCTCCAAAGTAGACAACTACATTGTGTTGAAGTCCGACCTGGACCGGCTCTACCAGGACCAGCTGACCAACGGCCGCCCGCCCGGACAACAGCTTCGCTGCCAGCTGATGGCGATGCTGATCCGCAATAAGCTTATGATGGCAAAGGCCGAGATCGACTCGGTCATGGTGTTGGATGCCGAAGTAGACGCTAACACGCAACGCCGTATGGATATGATCCTGTCGCAGTCCGGCCGCTCGCCTGACGAGCTGGAGGAGCTGTATGGCAAGCCGCTGGAGCAGATTCGCTCGGAACTGCGCGATCAGGTGCGCGAGCAGATGGTCGTAAACAAAATGGAAGATGTGATGACTGATGGGTTGGTGGTGACGCCGGCCGAAGTGCGTCGCTTCTTTAACAAGATTCCCAAGGATAGTCTTCCCTATTTTTCTGCTTCGGTAGAAGTAGCACAGATCGTGAAGATTGCCAAGGTCAGCGAAGACCAGAAGAACATTACGCGCACCGAGCTGGTCGCGCTGCGCAACCGCCTGCTGGCAGGTGAAGATTGGTCCACACTCGCGAAGAAGTATTCTTCCGACCCCAGTGTGATCACCAACGGTGGTGACATGGGCTGGTCAGGCCGCGGCCGCATGGTGCCCGAGTACGAAGCCACCGCGTTTCGGCTCAAGCCGAACGAGATTTCGATGCCCTTCGAGTCTCCCTTCGGCTTTCACATTATGCAGCTGCTCGAGCGCCGCGGTAACGAGTACCACTCGCGCCACATCCTGATCTCGCCGAAGCCATCCGAGTCGGATTTGGCAAAGGCCAGCAAAAACCTGGACAGCATCCGCACGCTGATCGTAAACGACAGCATCAAGTTCCAGAAGGCTGCGAAAGAATTTTCCGACGACGTAGAAACGAAAGGTAATGGTGGCTTCTTCAGTGACGCCAACGGAGGCATCCGCCTGATGGTGGATGAGCTTGACCCGGTGGTATTCTTCAAGCTTGACTCCATGCAGATCGGCGATGTGTCTCACCCCATTGTATACCGTACGGACGACGGTAAAGATGCTGTGCGTATCTTGTACTACCGTTCGCGCATTGCGCCGCACCAGGCCTCCCTGGAAGCGGACTGGTCGCGGATACAAGACGCTACGCTGAATGAGAAAAAGGACCGTATCTTGCAAAAGTGGTTTCAGAAGGCCCGGAAAGATGTCTTTATCAGCATTGACGAGGCTTATGATTATTGTGGAATTTTAGATGAATAACGAATGACGAAGTTTGCCTCTGATGTCGAAGCTGCCGATGCCCTTGCCGCGGCCTATAAGAATTTAAAGTCAGAAATATCAAAGGTCGTTATCGGCCAGGAAGACGTTGTACACCAGATCCTGACAGCCATCTTTTGTCATGGCCATTCGTTACTGGTAGGCGTACCAGGGCTTGCCAAGACCCTATTGGTACAAACCATTGCCACTTCGCTTGAACTTCAGTTCAAGCGGATACAGTTTACGCCCGATCTGATGCCGTCTGACATCGTCGGTGCCGAAACAATGGACAAGGAGCGCAACTTCAAATTTGTGCGAGGCCCGATCTTCGCCAACATTGTGCTTGCCGACGAGATCAACCGTACGCCTCCGAAAACACAAGCCGCCCTGCTGGAGTCCATGCAGGAGCATGCTGTGACCATTGCCGGCCAGCGTTATGACCTACCCGGTCCATTCTTTGTACTGGCTACACAGAACCCGATCGAGCAGGAAGGAACCTACCCGCTACCCGAAGCGCAACTCGACCGCTTTATGTTCAACATTCAACTGACCTATCCCTCTTTCCGCGAAGAGGTGGAGGTTGTGAAGAATACCACCAGCGACGAGACACGCCAGGTGAAGAAGGTGTTGAACGCCGAGGAGATTGCCTACTTTCAACACCTGGTACGCCGGGTGAGCATTGTCGATAACGTAATTGAATATGCCGTGGGCCTGGTGAATAAAACCCGCCCGGGTGTAGCCGGCGCATCGGCTGTCGCCACCGAGTTTCTCGAGTGGGGAGCCGGGCCACGTGCCTCGCAGTTCCTCGTGCTTGGCGCCAAGTGCCATGCCTTGCTGAACGGCAAATATTCTCCCGACATCGACGACGTGCGTGCCATTGCCAAACCTGTATTGCGCCACCGCATCGTACGGAACTTCAAGGCCGAAGCAGAAGGGATCAGCGTCGACGAGCTGATCGAGCGCCTGATCTAATCCCTGGCCTTATTACCGGACTAAGTCGAGCAGCCCCATTCGGCGCATCTGGCGGAAGAATAACTTTTCCGCTACATCATCATCTTTGATGTGGTATCGCGCGCCGATATACTTTACAATTATTCCGTCTTCAATTACCGGTACGATCGTAGAGTCGACCCAATAGTGTGTTCCATCCTTCTTGCGATTTTTGATGATGCCATTAAAGGCATTGCCGGCTTTAATCTCCACCCACATCTGCCGGAAAATCTCTTTGGGCATATCCGGGTGACGAATCAAATTATGCGGTTTGCCAATTAGCTCTTCCTGCGAATATTGAGCGATCTCACAAAACTTGTCGTTGGCAAACAGGATGGTGCCGAATAAGTCTGACTCTGACAAGATGGTCGTAAGCCCCAGTACTTTTTCGCGTGCTTCCAGCGCGTGACGAATCGCGGTGTTACGTTCCAGCTGACGACTCATTTGTTCCTGAATGGCCTGGATCTCCTCCATGTTTTGGCGCATCTCCTCCTCCTGGCTGCGCAGCTCTTCGGTCTGGCGCTGAGAGGCCTCCAGCAGTGTGCGCACGTGGTCGTTGGTCTTCATGGATTGGATCACCGAAGAGAAAGCTTCTGCTGCTTTCTCTAAGAACTTCACCGCATTGCTGCTCAGCTTTTTGAACGAAGCGATCTCGAGTACGCCGTTTACCTGATCGTTGGTCTTGAGCGGCACAATGGCTATAAATCCCGGTGCGCCCGTGCCCAGCCCGGACGTGATGCGAATGTAATCTCTGGGCACCTGATGTAGTACGATGGTTTCTTTTTCGAAGTAACACTGCCCTACCAGGCCTTCGCCCGGCGCAATGGTTTTGGTCATGTGTTTTTTTCGCTCATAGGCATAACACGCGGCCAGGTTTAGTACCGCCTCTTCGTCGGGTTGTTCCTGCAGGAAGAAGATCGACCCTTGGTTTCCGTCAACATATTTTACCAGGAACCGAACAACATCGTCTGCCAGGTGGCTCAGGTCGGTACTGGCGCGCAGCAACTCGCCGAAGCTTGCCAGGCCACGCGTCTCCCACGTGCGCCGCTCCTCTTCTTCCTTCTCGGCCATCAGTTTGGTTTTGTAGCCGTCGAGCAGGGCGGCGATCTTACGATCATCAAAATCATTGGATACTTGTGCGCTCATGTCGCCCCGGTCGAGGCTACCGATAAAGTCGTCGAGCATGAACCATTGTTTCCGATCGTTGTCGATCTGCCTTGTAAACCGCTCCTCGCTGCGGGCAATTTTCCGGCCGGCCAGGAAGGCTGCTACTGCGCATACGGCGGGGGTGGCAATGGCCAGTCCGTTAGCCGCGGTTTTTCCCCAGGTGTTGTGGCTTTCTCCCAGGCGTTGTGCCAATAGCAGTAGCGGACAAAGCATGCCGATGGCAAGGCCGATGACGGCCCATTTCTGTTCTGTTTTCATATACGTTCCTGACTACAGGAACGAAGTACCGATTTTCCCGTAGTGCAGGAGTTGATAAACATTATTCAGAAACATGATAAATGTCAGGAATGGAACAGTGTGAAGTGTGAGAGCGGACGGCGTTCTTTCTTTTCTTCGCTCTCGCTCTCACGCTCACACTGTTTAATCACGGTAGTCGGGAATGTTACACAAAAATACTTCGGTGATCAGCAGCGGGTGGCCGTGCAGGTGGAAGATGGAGCGACGCGCCCACAGTTCGGGTATGCGGCTGCTTTTCTCCACCTCGGCTTTGAAGAAGTGCGAGTGTACGAGTACATCAAACAACAGCTCATCGTTTCCGGTCACGCGTTTGACCTCGAACCCACTGCGGGTAACATGGGGGTTGTTGTAGAGCAGTGTTTCGCCGATGGGGCGATTACCAAGGTTGTCCAGTTCCTCCTGGCAGGCGCGGTACGTTGTTTCGGGCATCGTTACACGAGCATAGACCAATGGATCTTCGACATTGCCCAGATACGTTTCGCGCACATAACCGTCCGGGCAGGTATAGCACTGCAACGCAGAGATTTCGTCAGCATACATGGGTTTGATGGACTGATCGCAAACGCTCACGGCAAAATTGCTACACACGCGCTTTAACGCATGGCTCAATACAAATGGTTTGTAGAGCCACTCGCGCAATACGGGCGGCACAATATCGGCCGGCATGGTCGCGATGCTCTCCCAGTGGCCCAATTCGCCGCGGTAGTCACGGGCAAAGGGCTTCACCGCAACAAGGCCTACGCGCTCGCGGCCGTCCATACGAATGCCCGATGGCAATTCACCTTCTTCTTCGCCAAAGTAGCGCACCTCGCGAATGGTAAAGCCAGCGTTCTGGAACGCCCACGTCAGATCGTCAGCATCCACGTGGTGGATCTGGTTGGGCAGGTGGCTATAGATGGCAGGGTCGTGGCTGTAATGCGCCACATCGTCGATGTATCCAGCCCAGCGTACGCCCTGGCGACGGCGCTCTTCGTAAACGGGTATAAATGCTTTGACATGGTCGATGTACGGTGTGAACGACACGATAAAAACTTCGCCGCCGGGAATGAGCCAGTCATATACCTTGCGGGCACCTGTTTCAATCTCTTCACCACTCAGGAACGGCAGCACCTGCGACATGTATACAGCACTGAGCGATTCTCTCTCCCTGTCAAAATGAGGAAAGCGACCGTGCATCGTCTTCAAGTGTGGTTGTAATACATCACCGACAGTATCACGAATGGCCTGCAGGTGGCTATCGTCAATGTCGACGGCGACGACATGGGCACCCGTCAGCAGCGCGGGCAGCGTGGCTACGCCATAAGCAGCGCCAATATCCATCACGGGATGGGTAGCCTTGGAGGCGGCGTTAACAAAGGCTTTTCCGAAGGACGTGAGGGTGTAGGTAAACCCTCTTTTGTTTTGGGTGGAGACAGCGGTTTGGACTTTCATACGGTAGGTAGGGTAAGTTGAGACAATACAAAAAAACACTAACAACAAAGCCTAAAAAGGCCGCAGGGGCCCGTAGGCCCCTGCTGAATAACAAGTCTTATTTAAGAGCAGCCGTAACCGGCTTCAGGTTCCGGAACCACTCCTTGGCATCTTCTATTTTGCCAAAGAACTCAACCGTCATGACACCTTCCTTGATTTCATCCTCTTTGGCCGCCGATTTTGCAGCGTAGCCCTTCACGGAGCGGACGGCGAAAACATTTTCCGGCAACACAAAAGCGACGTGATTAATGCCGGCCTTCAGTGCACGCGGATTCCAATGCTCAGCCACCCACATGATGTCCTTTTCGGGTTGCACGGCGTGCTTGCTGGTGTCGGCCAGCCACAGCAGCCGCGCGTGGTTCTTCTTCTTTTCAATAAGGTGTGTGAGTCCTTTATCCAAAAATGCCTTGAATTGATCCGAGGACATAAAATCGGTAAAGGATGCCGTAATGCAGGGCACGGTAGGGTCGTACTCAATAGTACCATTCTTTTCTACGACAAGTTTCATACAATGTCAAAAGGGGTTAATTGTGGTTAAAATTTGTTGATTGATCGTTTTGACCGGCTACAAATACATTTCACCGGGTCATTAAAATAAAGTTGCTTTTAAAACTTATACTAAACATTTGTATTTCATACACATCCATACATGCTTCCTGCCGGTAAGTGTTTTGTTCGGAATAGTACAATTGTATCTCCGGAGTAGTACAATTGTACTATATGCAACGGTTTCCAGTCGTTCGCGCATCGCCTGGGATATACGCGATTGGATAAAAAGTCCTGGATTTTTGACAAAATGCCTAAAAAACTAACCTCACGGCGTCAACGGAGTGCTTATTTGCTGAACTGAGGTTAACATAAGTGCCATATCGGCATAGTACGGGGCACTGTACCTGATTTTTCCGGTATGAAAAGACCTGCCAGTCCTTCCGTGTCCGGCAACAGCCGGGTCATTTCGAGGGAGGTAGTGCAAAGAATTCGCACGGAATAATTTTTTGTATATACTCATTATGGAACGTTATAAAAATCTGAACGGCAACTCGGGTATAATGTCGTATGACATCGGGCGTGACTCGATTATCGTTATGTTTCGGGGTGGGCACACCTACCTGTATAATTATGTTGTCACGGGCAAAGTACACATCGAGAAAATGAAGAAGCTGGCACGAAAAGGTATAGGCCTCAGCACCTATATAAGTCGCCATGTAAAAGACCGTTATGCAGAGCAATTGTCATGAGCGTGCAGGTATGCTGCACGCTGCACAAAGAAATATACCGCATCGTTTGACACTATTTATATAATATTTAACTTGACTTAAGATTTGCTATGAGCCCCATTATTAGGACCTCTTGCAAGCATGAACTACCAGGGACCGTAAAAGTGTATTCCCTGGCAGAAATCGTGCACGGATATATTTTACGCTTCAGCAATCAAAATGCACAGGCATCCCACGACAACGGCAACTGCAAACGTCGAGATTTTACTGGCCATTCAATACCGGCGAGTACTCTCGTTTCACTACGAAGGCTTTCATAGACTCGTAGAGCCGTATTGCTATGGGTTATCGCCTGCCGGCATTCCGGTCCTGTGGTGTTATCAACATGGTGGCGGCAGCGCGACGCACACGTTTGACTGGCTATTGGTGGACCTGAGCCACGTCCGGAATATTACTATCGTGGATAAACGCTTCAGCCGACTCCGCGCCGGGTATGACCGCGCCAACATTGGCGTAGACCGCGTCTTCTCCCAGCTCTGATTCGCAAAAATCCACCCGAAATCGTATTATAGCACCCGGAAAATCAGCATGAGTGTGGCGTGTGAGAGCGGTAATCCACTCCAGGCGTTTGCTTTTGTGTATGAAGGAGCAGGAAAAAATTGAACGGTTCGACAATCTGTATGATACCTACCACAACATCGGGCTGCCCGTGGGCCTGATCGACGCGGAGGCAGAATTTACGATTCATAACCTGGCCGAAATACACCTGGATTTGCCTTTTAAGTCGCCGGTATACCGGGCCAACTACTTTTCCTTTGTCTTTGTCAAGAACGGCCATGGCCGGTATTCGACGGACGACCATGGTTTCGATACTTCACCCGGTACGATCTATTTTACCAACCCCGGCCACTACAAGTCGTTTGAATGGCTGCAGATGGAAGAGGTCTATCTCATTACGTTCAGCGAGTCGTTTTTAAAAGAGAATGTACATCCCGATGTGTTCCAGGAATTTTCGTTCCTACTGGCCGAGACGGTACCGCCGCGTACGCTGCAGCCCGAAGTGTATACCGAATTTGAGCGGTTGTATTTGCAAATCCTGAAGGAGTACCGGGCCGCGTCGCCCTATAAACATCGTCTTATCGGCAGTCTCTTCGTGGTGCTGCTGCTCAAGGTAAAAGAATACTTCTGGGAGGACTATAACCCCATCTACGAGGGCAATCGCAGCTCGCAGATTGTGAAGGCCTTCAAAAGCTTACTGGAAAAACACTACCGCGACCTGGCGGACGGTAAGACCCACACGCTGTTCCAGGCGCAGGATTATGCCCGAAGCCTGAACCTGCACCCGAATTACCTCAGCAATGTGATCAAGAGCAAAACGGGCCGCTCGGTCAGCGCGTGGATCAGCGACAAGACCATGGCCGAGGCCAGGTCGTTGCTGCGCAATTCATCGATTCCCATCAAGGAAATAGCCTTTCAGCTTGGTTTTTCGGAGTCCGCCCATTTCAGCAACTACTTCAAAAAACACACAAATCTGACGCCAAACGCCTTCCGGCGAGAACCTGGCCAAGGTTAAGCCCTATCTTGGATATTTACATGTAGTCCTTAAGAATCTGTACTTTTTCGGGGGGTCGGAGACTGCACCTTTGTATCGTTCAATTAAACAATACAACATCATGAGCACAGTAAAAAACAAGGTAGCCATCGTAACCGGGGCATCACGCGGCATCGGCGCTGCCATAGCACAATCATTGGCCCAGGCTGGGGCAAAGGTCATCGTTAATTATGCCGGCAGCCGCGCGGCGGCGGAAGAGGTCGTCAACAACATCGCCGCCGCCGGTGGCCAGGCCAAAGCCGTACAGGCCGATGTCAGCAAACCTGCCGATGTCGATCGCCTTTTTGACGAGGCCATTGCCGCATACGGTCGCGTGGATGTACTCGTAAACAACGCCGGCATCATGATTGTCAAGCCCCTGAGCGAAACTACCGACGAAGACTTCACCCGTCAGTTCGATATCAACGTGCGAGGCACCTTCAATACAATGCGCGCGGCGGCGACACGCCTGGCGGACAACGGTACGATCATCAACTTCTCGACGTCCGTAAACCGCCCGATGCTGCCGGGATATGCCACCTACGCTGCTACCAAGAGTGCCGTCGAGCAGCTCACGCGGGTATTTGCCAAAGAAGTTGGCAAACGCAATATCAATGTCAACTCAGTTTCACCCGGCCCGACCAACACCGAGCTGTTTACCAACGGCAAGAGTGACGAAGTCATTGGTCGCCTGGCGGCACTCTCCGCCTTCAACCGCATCGGTGAACCTTCGGATATCGCCCCCGTGGTAACATTCCTGGCCAGCGACGAGGCCAGGTGGATCAGCGCCCAAAACATCGGTCTGAACGGTGCGATGGCCTAGTCAGGCCGCGTCGCTTCTTCTTTAACTTTTTCTATTCATAATACACGCAGCCGCAAGGCCGCACAGAACTCTATTGCCTTACAATTCTAAAATCCAACATGATGAACACCCTTCAAAACAAAGTCGCCCTGATTACGGGCTCTGCCCGTGGGCTCGGTAAAGCTATTGCGGAACGTTACGCCGCACTCGGCGCCAACATCATCCTGAACTATTCACGCGACAAAGCCTCGGCTGAAGAGGCTGTCAAAAATATTGTCGGTATGGGTACGAAGGTCATTGCCGTACAAGCCGACGTTACCAGGCCGCAAGAGGTTGCCCGGCTATTCCGGGAAGGTATAAAGGCCTTTGGCAAGATCGACATCGTCGTGGCCAATGCCGGCATTGAGCTGATCCAGCTGCCTGTAACCGATTTTACCGAAGAGCAATTCGACCGCGTCTTCAGCATCAATGTAAAAGGTTCCTACTTTACCCTACAAGAGGCCGCGCGGCACATTGCCGATAAAGGCCGGATCATCTATATTTCGTCCAGCACGACGACGTCGCCGGTGCCCGGCATGGCGGTGTACGGCGGCAGCAAAACCACCCCCAAATACCTGGTAGAAATTCTGGCGAAGGAAATAGGCCATCGCGGTGTAACGGTAAACACCATCATCCCCGGCCCCGTAGCAAACACCGGTGTGTTCACGGAAATGGCCACCAGCGACCCTTTCTATCAGGAGCTGCTGATCGGCTCGCCCATGGGCCGGCTCACCACGGTAGACGACGTAGCCGATATAGCCGAGTTCTTTGCCAGCGACCTGGCCAGCTTTGTATCGGGTCAACACCTGCTGGTAAACGGAGGATCAAAATACTAACGCATAAACATATATCATGGGAACGCTCCTAAAAATACTCCAGGTTATCCTGATGCTGACCGCCATCTTCATGGGCCTTAAACAGGGCTGGGCCATGGTCACGGCAAAGCCCGACATGCTGCGCATGCTGGAGCGGTTGGGCGTGGTCCCTACAGGCGTCACGACGCTGGGTTTGATCACAATCGCCAGCGCCCTCCTGATCCTTTTTCCCCGTACGTTTCTCTACGGCAACTTTCTGATGGCTGCCAGCATCCTGTTCATCATGGCGCTGGAGCTGCAACACAAAGACCTCCGGGGCGCTGCCATCGAGGTGCCCTTCCTGCTGCTCTCGCTGGTGATTATATACCTGGGGCATCCGCTCACCGCGAAATGACTTATTCTGCCGGCCATCCTGCCCGCGATTGGCAGGGGCCGGCTACTATCGTATTTTGACGGTATGAATCGCATCGTTCTTATACTGCTCGTGACCGCTGTTTACGGCACGACTTCCTACGCGCAGACCAGCACCCCGAAAGCCCGTCTCAACCATACGGCCATTTATGTACAAGACCTGGCGGCCAGCACGTTCTTTTATCAGACAGTACTGGGCCTCGATACGATCGCCAACCCATTCCATGATGGCAAGCATACCTGGTTGCGAACCGGCCCTGGCACGGCGCTGCATATTATACAAGGCGCGCCCGCGCGGAAAAAATATTACAAGAACCAACATACCTGTTTTAGCGTAGCCAGTGTTGACGCATTTATTGTGTTGCTTAAGAAATATAATTTGTCATGGGAAGACCGCGGCGGCAAAAAGCAAGCCGTTACCACCCGCGTAGACGGTGTGAAACAATTGTGGGTGCAAGACCCAGACGGATATTGGGTGGAAGTGAACGACGCACGGGAATAAGCCATTCCTACCAAGAATTACGTATATCGCCTACCCCATAAACGGTATTTACCTCTCGTTTACCGTGTTCTGAATACCCTTACACTTGTCAGCTTGTAAGGACCTTAAATTCCCCGTATCTTACAAAGGAGTTGAGCGGCTTTTCATCACTCTCCACCCTCAAAAAAAGCCCGTCCAAACTCATAAATTGTAGTACTCTTTACATTTTTTGTTTTGACACCCACGCCCCTAAAATTCAACAATGACTACCGTGGCTTTTATGCCACGTTGCGCAAGCGCGCGGACCTCTACTTTACGTCCGGTAACATTTCGCGGCATGCAGATGGTGTCATGATTGCCAAGACTATACTTTTTGCCGGTGGTACACTCAGCCTATACCTGCTGATCTTGTTCGGTGGTTTTGCTCCGCTTACCCTACTACCCATGGCCATTGTGCTGGGCATGTTTTCAGCATTCATAGGATTTAACGTCTGCCATGATGCCCTGCACGGCTCCTACTCCCGGCATGCCGCGGTGAACACCGCCCTGGGCTCGATCTTCCACCTGATCGGCGCCAACACCTATAATTGGAAGATATCGCACAACATGGTCCATCACATGTTTACCAACATTCATGATCACGACGACGACCTGGTCGTGGCCCCGGGACTTGTGAGCGTTTGCCCCCAGGACCGCCCGTCGGCCATACAACGGTATCAGCATTTCTATGCGTTTTTGTTGTACGGCTTTGCCAGTTTGTCGTGGATCTTCGTGAAAGACTATCAAAAGTTCTTTCAGAACAGTATCGGGAGCTACGACACCCGGAAACATCCGCGTATTGAATACTTCAAATTATTTTTCTTTAAGGCATTGTATTATGTCCTGGTCATTGTGCTGCCGTTGCTGCTGATGGACCAGATCACCTGGTGGCAGTTTATGATTGGATTTGTCGCCATGCAAATGGCGAAAGGGTTTGTGCTTGGCCTGGTGTTTCAGTTGGCCCACATCGTAGAAGACCTCGAGTTTCCGGAAGCCCATACCTCGGGTTGTATGGAAGACGCCTGGGCTGTGCACCAGTTGCGCACCACGGCCAACTTCGGCCGAAAAAGTTTCATGACCACGTTTCTCTGCGGCGGACTGAACATGCAGGTGGAGCATCACCTGTTCCCTAAGGTATGTCATACGCACTATCGTGCATTGTCAAATATTGTGGAGCAGACAGCGAAGGAATTTGGTGTTCCTTACTACGAGAATGCTTCTTTCAGCACGGCACTGGCGTCGCACTATCGCCTGCTACGCCACTTCGGACGCGATGCCTTGCGGGCTAACAAAATCAAAATAGAACAGGCCCCTGCCGTATGATGCCTGCTCTGGCGTTAGGCTTTTGTAAGCGTGTCGAGATGTTTTAGTAGTGCAGGTATGCGATGCTCCCCGTACATAGCCTGGATGTGTGCGGCAGCTTCCGATAGCGAAATGCCAAGAGCTGTAATATAAAGCGGACGTAAACTTTCTCCTCGCAGTACCTCCTGCTTATTTACCTTATTCGTCGCAAAGTTAGTTTTAGCTACTCCGATCACCGGCACGCGACATTCCAACTGTTCATATAGATAGCCCCCCAGGCCAAGCTTGCCGGCATCGTCCAGGATAACAAAGCCATCGATGACGATGACCTGAAGTGTAGCAATCTGTACCTGTTTCAGTATGCGCAGGATACAGGGCAACTCACGTTTATAAAACGCACCGGGTTCATAGGCTGGCACGTCATCCATGATATCTGTCAATACCTGCCTCGGTGTGGTGTCTTGCCACTGTTCAAATAACACGCAAACGGTCTTGGCTTGTGTTCCGGTATAATATGTATCGAAAGCGGCTAGCATGGATAAAAATCAGTTTTACGGACTTTTGATGCATCTTTGCAGTGGCAAAAAAGCCAAAGTAATGAAGAAAAGCATTATCGCCATCATCGTTCTGGTGGTCACTGTCGTTTCGTTTGTAATCGACATCGCCGCTGCTGCCATCACCGGACAAATGGCGCAAGGTCTTATTCTGTTTCTATGTGTCGTTGAGCTGTTTACTTGTTGGGCGGCCTACCAGGTCGTACAGCGCAAAGGCTGGGCAATCATCACGTTGCTGGTGTATTACGGCATTCGCTCGTTTAACATCTATGGAGAAAGCTTCCGGTTTTATTCTAAAACGGGATTAAATATTGAAGTGCGCCTGGGCGGCGCCCTCGCAATCAATGCCATTACCTTCTTGTGTTTTGTGCTGCTCATACGTGAGCTGGCCAAGGTCAACCTCACTTCATCCAGGCGGCTCTAACCTGATCACTTTGCCAGATTGCGCAATTCCACTTTGCGAAAATCGATCGGCTGCCCTTCACTTTGCAGGGCTATAAATCCCTCCTTCAGCGCCGTGCCCGGTTTCCAAACGGCCGAATCGTAGCCATGCACCACGCCACCGCCGATGGTGGGATGTGTATACTGCAGCACCGTATCACCCTCGATAATGTGCGTGACCAACGAATCACCCAACACGATCAATTCCGCCCGCACCCAGGCGTCGCGGTCATATGTCTTCGACGTGGAGTTCAGGCAATGGCCGTCGTATAACGTGCCGTTGTAGACAATGTCTGTACCCGGCGAGCACATGTTGCCGGTAGGCCGTGGCTGGCCATCACCCAGGCCCGCCAGGAATTGCATTTCGACCGAGATTGGCCAGTCCTGCTCTTTCAGCATGGTCTGTGGATCCAGCGCATGGTACATCACTCCGCTATTTAACATGGTATAATCGGGGGCACCGCGTTGCAGCTCGCCGGTGAAACGATATTCCACTACCAGGTGGAAATGCGAAAAGGGTTGCTTGAAGTATAGATGAGCAAACTGATCCTGAAAGTCGCCGTACTGGTCGTAGCGAACTTTGATCATGCCGTCCTCCACGCGAAAGGGATTCCCGAAGTTTACGCCGACGTCATGGTGATGGATCTTGACGACCCAGTCGTTCAGGTCTTTGCCATTAAACAAGGAAATCCATTCACCCTCCTCCGTAACCGGAGCGGAGGGTTTACAGGTAATCAGTAGCAAGCTCAGTGCCATCAGCGGCAGAGAGCGTTTTAGCAGGGGCATAAAAAAACGTGTCATATCTGTACACGCAAGGTAAGCATCTTGTTACAGATATGACACTAAATTTATAGGGGCGGTGTTTACTCCGACCTGAGCTTATCCACCGGCCGTGCGAGGGCAGCACGGACGGACTGGTAGCTGATCGTGAGGACGGCAATGGCTACCGCCAGTACGCCGGCCCACAAAAAGACATCCCAGGTAATTTCCGTACGGTACGTAAAATCTTCCAGCCACTTCTGCATGGCAAACCAGGCAATGGGAATGGCAATGACCAATGCGATCAACACCAGCTTCAAGAAATTTACCGTCAGCAAGCGGAATATACTTTTCATCGATGCGCCCAGCACCAAACGAATGCTGATCTCCTTGCCGCGTTGCTCGATCATAAAGGCCGACAGGGCAAACAATCCCAGGCACGCGACGGCAATGGCCAGGCAGGCAAACGTCACAAAGATGCGGCCCATGCGCTGTACATCGGCATACATACGTGCGTACTGGTCGTCGAGAAAGGCATACCGCACCGGCTGATGGGGCGAGAATTTCTTCCAGACCTTCTCGATCGCCGGCAACGCATTTGCCATATCGGTGGCACCTACTTTCACCGAAATAATATTCTGGCCGGGCTCCAATGCCATTGCCAGCGGCTCAATTTTGCCGCGCATGGATTCGAAGTGAAAATCTTCCACCACACCAACAACCTCCCAGCCTCGATAATTCTCCAGCCGCTTACCGATGGGCTCTTTTAATTCCAGCTCGTGCGCCATGGCCTGGTTAATAATCACGGCACCCGTGTCGGTCGGCATCTTGGGCGAGAAATCGCGGCCTTGTATAACCTTCATTCCCAACGTACGGATATAGTCATGATCGATTTTCCAGAACTGACCGCTGACCGATTCCTCAGTTGCCCTTGTGCCCTCGTTCCAAAAACTATTACCATTTCGTTTTGTGCCCCGCACGGGTAAATAGTCGCTAATCGTGGCACTTTTCACAAACGACAACTGCAGCAACTCGTCTTTGAATGTTTGCCGCTGACGATCCAATGTATTGATACCTTGTATCATCACCACCTGGTCCTTATTAAATCCCAGGTTCTTATTGAGGATATAGTCCATCTGTCGATAGATAATAACCGTGGCCGCTATGAGCACAATGGACGTGGCAAACTGGAAAATTACCAGGGTGCTACGCGTGGTAGCGTTCCTGCTGCCACGACTCAGATTTCCTTTCAATACACTGATTGGCTTGAACGAAGAAAGATAGAACGAAGGATAAAGGCCGGCCAATATGCCGATGATAAAGATCGCGGCGAACAATAGCGGATACAACTGCCAGGTGGCCCAGGGAAACACCAGTGACTTGGAAGCTAGCTGATTGAAGTACGGTATCAGCAACCATGCCAGCATGGCACCAAGCACGAACGAGATCAGACTAAAGAGCAACGATTCGGTCAGAAATTGGTAAATAATGTTACTGCGGTGCGAGCCGACAGTCTTTCGAAGACCAACTTCTTTTGCGCGGTTAGCCGACTTGGCCGTAGAGAGGTTAATAAAGTTGATACAAGCGATCAACAGTATAAATCCGGCAACGGCTCCAAACAACCACACAAAACGTACATCGCTATGACTGAGGCCATCCTCAATACCTCTGCTGTAGAGATGAATGTCTGTGACCGGTTGCAACTCAAGGGTGAAGTTCTTCGCCATCTCTTCTGCATTGATACGGCCGCTTTGCTTCAACATTGGCAGCAGGTACTTATCGGTAATCAAACCCAGTTTCTGTTGAAACTGACGGGGATCAACACCCCGCCGCAATAAAATATAGGAATGATAGTTCGTGGCATGCCACGTGGTTTGCTCACCTTGCCAAAATTCCACACCCTGCAGGGTCATGGCGAAGTTAAAGGTAAAATGCGCCATCGCGGGAACGTCGGCGATCACCCCACCGACCGTGAAGGGATTGTCGCGGTCATTGTTTAATATCAGCTGTTTGCCCACCGGATTTTCATTCGGAAAATATTTATCAGCCTTGCTTTTGGTAATAACGATTGTACGGGGCTTATCTAAGAGGTGCGCCGGGTTTCCATAGATCACAGGCAGCTTAAAAATGTCCAGCAGTTCCTGGTCCATATAAATAAACCCTTCTTCATACGTATTATCCGTTTCGTCGGCCCGTCGCAATTGGTTGCTGCCGGCGCCAAACAATTCGCTGTTCAGGAAGCGCCCCGACTTCTCTACCTCGGGGAAATCTTCTTTCATTGCGCGGGCAAACGGAGCTTGAAACCAAACAGAACGTTGAACTTCACCATTTTCTTTGTACACATTGTACATACGATAGATGCGATCCTTATCCGGATACTGTGTATCGTAACGCAGGTCGTCGTGGATAAACAGGGTGATCAACATACACGCAGCTATGCCCAGGGCAAAGCCGCCGATCTTGATCGACGAATACATTTTGTTCTTGGAGAGATTTCTCCATCCCACGGTAAAATAACTTTGTAGCATAGCGTAGTGATTAAGGGATCGGGGTAATGACTTGCGCAGGGCAAAGGGCCGTATATAGTGAATGACCTGATACCAATAATGAAGTCGCGCGCGCCAGGGCTTCTTATGGCTCAGTGTCCGGTAGAAATCTTCTTCCAGGTCGCCCATGACATCTTCCGCCAGGTCTTCGCGCAGGAAACGCAACAGCAGGCGTTGGGCCAGTGGCGGCGGTATCGTAGTAGGCGTTTTCAAAAGGCGCCGCGGTAATTCAGTTTGTCAGCAAAGGCCGGGTACTGGCTCCACAAGGACATGCGAAAGTCGCGCGACTCTTTCAGTACACGCTTGCCTAATGCCGTAATCGTAAAGATGCGCTTGCGCCGGCCACCACGTTCGGCCGTAGCGTTGCCCATCTCTGATTTTAGAAAGCCTTTTGCTTCCAGTCTGTCCAGCGTAGAATGCGCTGCGCCGATGGATGTGGCGCGGCCGGATTGAGTCTCGTACTCCTCCGCGATCTTAAAAGCATAAGCCTCTTCACCCAGGATTCCTACCAACAGCAGCATCACTTCTTCGAACTCTCCTAAACGCGTCTCTTTCATTTGTTACTAGATTGTAGAGTAAATAACGAAGAATCGGATGATATGTTCTACAATTTAGTATCAAATAATCTGGAATAGCGTTAGAACTACCAAAAAAGGCTTTTTAATACCCAAAAGGGTTATTGCCCGACGGGCAACGACGTTGTTTCTTTGTACCCAATAACCCCTCTACCCCGCTATGAAACAAATTGTTTTCAGTCTGCTGGCAAGTATTCTACTCGTCAGTGTAAGCAGCTGCGGAAGCGATGATGACGACAAAAAACCGTCCGATGACCTTTCCGAAGACATCACCAACCTGGTACCCGCCGCGCTATTAACCGAAATGAAGTCACTGGGCATGCCCATTCACGGCGGCTTGACACCACCCGACCTGACGGGCACTTTCCGCGCATCGCCCCTGGAATTGAAAGCCTCCAATATAGAAGGTGATCCCTATCAGCCAGGCCATATCTTCAACGATTATATAGTAACATTCTTTGACCAGGACAATGAAGACCTGACTGTGAAAGTGAATTATGAGAATACTCCCGAAAGTGGCGAAGGTATTGGCAGTTTTATATCCGGTACGGGCAACAAGTTTTCGGTGTTTGCTGAAATCAACGCCTCTGCCAATGGTGACGATGCGCGGTTGATCCTCGTAACATCTGGCACGATGACCAACACCGGCATTAAAGATTTATACTATTCACTCTTTATGCTCGACAACGGCGATAACGCCAGCGGATACTGGATTGACGATGGGTCCGGCAGAATATCAAGCGATGAAGACGGCTTCTCGGAAAAAGAATGACACTTCCCTCAGTGTGTTTTGAGAGCTGCGGTACCGGTGCAGTAGCACTGGTACCACAGTAATCATCCTACAGCAAATATTGTTTAGGTTTAGTAAAGTTCGGGTGCTGCGTTCAGCATGGCGTGGTCGCGTTGGTGCCAATAAGGGTAAGCTGTGGGCATGGCGCTGGCTTCGTCTAGTTTTTTAACCTGGTCGGTCGTGAGGTTCCACCCTACGGCGGCCAGGTTTTGCTTTAACTGCTCCTCGGTACGCGCCCCAATGATGATGTTGCAGACGGTTGGGCGTTGTAAGAGCCAGTTCAACGATATCTGTGCGACGCTCTTACCGGTCTCTGCCGCTACTTCATCCAGGGCATCGAGCACTTTGTACAATACTTCGTCGGGCGTAGCATGCGCCGGCACGGGGCTTCCGCCCTGCGCAATGCGCGCTTCTTTCGGCACGGGTTGATTACGTCGATATTTTCCGCTTAATAAACCGGAGGCGAGCGGGCTCCATACCAACGTACCAACCTTCTGATCAACGCCCAGTGACATCAGTTCCCACTCAAAGTCGCGGGTCATCAACGAGTAGTACGCCTGGTGGCCTACATACCGCGACCAGCCGTAACGTTCGGAGACCGAAAGCGATTTCATGAGATGCCATCCGGAGAAATTAGAGCACGCGATATACCGTACCTTGCCGCTTTGCACCAAGGTGTTGAGCGTGCCCAGCGTCTCTTCCACGGGCGTGTTGGCATCGAAACCATGCATGTGGTAAATATCAATGTAGTCTGTGCCGAGTCGACGCAGGCTGGCTTCGCACTGCTGGACCAGGTGATGACGGGAAGAACCGAAGTCGTTCACACCGTCGCCCATCGGGAACGTTGCCTTGGTCGAGATCAGTACTTTGTCGCGCCGCCCCTTAATGGCCTGCCCCAGAATTTCCTCCGACATACCCCGCGAATAAACATTTGCCGTATCGAACAGATTGACGCCCGCCTCCAGGCAGAGGTCTATCATGCGTGCAGCCTCGGCCACTTGCGTCGAGCCCCAGGCTTTAAAGAATTCATTGCCACCACCGAAGGTAGCCGTACCAAAGCTTAACACGGGAATGCGCAGCCCCGAGCCGCCAAGTTGTCTGTATTCCATAGTAAATAGTTGTTGTCAAATATGCGTTGTTCGCAGGGGGGAAGTTCGCAAAAGTTTGTCAGAAGCGCACGGAGCGTACGTGAGTGGTCATTTTTGCCTAGCTTGCGCCCATGAAAATGGTAAGTCGGGTCATTGGCAAAGGATACGTAAAGGTCACTTTCTACACCAACGAAGAATGGGAAGAACGTCTGGCCGTGGATAAAATGCTGGGAACGAACATCCTGGCAGAATCCAAAGTAGAAGACATCCAAGAGATCCGCGAAGGCATGCGCGCCTGGGACAATTACAGCCAACGCTTCTACAGCGAAACGAGTCCACACACGTTTATCATGGAAGAGTGAGAAAAACAAAGAGGCTGCCATGGGCAACCTCTTCGTGCTATAATTAAATTACTTTCCTTTATTCAGCATCCCAGAACAAGCGCACTGACGCCACGTCCAGGCCACCGTTCAGCTTAGCCACGGCTGCATTTCGGTTAGTACCGTTTACCTGCTGCTCAATAACCGGGTAAATCAAACGTTTCGGGATAACCAGTGTTTGATTGGCCACCGTAGGGGGCGCCAATGCCGGAGCATCCAGTCTCCGCCATTCCACCCAGGCATCGTAGCCACGGTTGAACAGAGCCACCCATTTCTGGGTACCGATTTTATCCTTCCAGTCACCGGCAGCGGTTGCATACGCCACATTGGGTTGAGCCAGGAAGGTCGTGATGTCTCCACTCGCTACGCCCCAGTAGGACAGCGAAGCAGTAATTGCATTATTGTAGTGAACTGCGGCATCACCGGCAATGAGATTGCGTTCTACGGCTTCTGCGAGCAGGAACTCTACTTCTGAGTAGTCCACCAACAACGCTTCGGCTGTCGGAGAGATGACACGTGCGCCCAATCGCGAAAAGAGTGTCACCGGGGTATTGGTTTGACCATACGTACCACCCTTGTAGATACCGGGAGGAGCAGGTTGCCCCTCGGGAGGCGTTTCAACCCACAGGGTGAACCAGGCAGCTCTGCGCGGATCTGAAGTCGAGTTCATCTGATTGATGATTGTATTCGACGGCAGGAAATCCTGACGGCTTGTAAACAGCGAATTGGTATTTGTTGCTACCGGATTGTTGTTAGGGGCATCGTTAATATACGGGAAACGTGCATTGTCGGCATTTGCCTTCATCAGGAACTCGCCATTATTACGGGTAGCTTCTGTCACAGCTTTGCTTACACGGGCAGCATCGGCAGGAACATCTGCGATTACCATGGCCAGTTTCAACTTCAGCGAGTTACCAAATTTTACCCAGAAGCTGATCGGGTTGGTCTTTCCGTTGTACAGCAGGTCGCCACCAGCGAAGCCGATGGGATAGGGAGCGGCCGGTGTGGTGTTCAGTAAGCTCAGGGCGACATCCAGGCGATCAAGCAGATCGAGATAGATGGTATGTGCGTCTTCATACTCCGGCAGGGAGTTGGCGATATCCAACGCTTCGCTGTAAGGGATGTCTCCAAACGAATTGACCAGTACCGACCATGCATATACTTCCAGAATGCCGATCTGGGCCAGTTGGTTATTCTTTACGTTCGGAAGGATGAACTGATCCGCTTCGATAATGCGACGTGCCTCTTTCAGGTCCGACAGTACGTCGCGATACAACGCATCCCAGAAGTTCTGAGGAATGGCACGCGAGGTCATGATATACCGCGGCTCATCCAGATACGTGGTGGTCGTCCAGTGTTGAACATACAACCGGATATTGTTGCTGTTTACATTGGGAGTCGTCACAATGTCCGTCAGGTTTTTCAGCGCAGCGCTGTAGAGCGTCTCGGCCGTTGTCGTGCCTGCTTTTTTCTGGTCGATGTTATAGTCATCCAGCGAGTCGACGCATGAGGTCAACAACGCAATGGAAAGCAATATGATTGATATTTTTTTCATGATTCGTAAGGTATTAGAATCTAAACTTCACATTAAAACCGTAATTTCTGACAGTAGGGTAAGCACCGCTTTGATAACCCATGGCTGTGTTGCCCGAGCTCATGCTTTCCTCCGGATCGGAGTATTCCATATTTTTGTGGATGATCCACAGGTTGCGGCCGATCACCGACACGTCGATGCCCTTTACAAACTTCAGACCTGTCAGCAAAGAAGCCGGTATGGTATATGTGATCGCAGCCTCACGCAGTTTCACATAGCTACCGTCGTACACATACATCGCGCGGGGCGCACCTGCCTGACCGTTCGCGACATAGCCGTACGCCGTCGCGCCGCTGCCGTTGTAGTTTTCAGCATAGGTAGTGTTCGGTGTACCGTCCTGGTTCACACCCGGCAGCAACACACCACCACCGTCCGCTACGCGATCCCGCTTTGGATTGCCTTTGTCGTTGAGACCAGCCGTGATCGGCGTCACACCGCTACCGTCGCCATACCACATGTCCAGCGAGAAGATGTCGCCACCCTGACGAATGTCGACAAGGAAACTCAGACTTACGTTCTTATACTTCAACGTGTTGTTTACACCGCCCAGCCAGGAAGGATTCGGATCGCCGATGATCTCGTTCGAGCTGGCGGTCGGCAGGTAGTAGCCGCTCGCGTTTACAACAGGCTGACCGTTGTCCGGATGATATGTAAAGTTTGTACCACGGATAACACCGTACGGGTGACCCACAGCAGCATTGAGCGTCACACCTCCCTGAAAGGCAGCCCCGTTCACCGAGATCGGAATGTTAGTCACCGGGTTTCCTCCCTCGCTGTAAAGTTCGACAACCTCGTTACGGTTGCGCGTAAAGTTCAGGTTGGCAATCCAGGAGAAGTTGGTTGTACGTACTGGAACTACAAAAGCAGAAACCTCGATACCTTTATTCACCATCTCACCGGCATTTACGAACTTGGACGAGTAACCAGTCGCACCGCTGACAGTAACCGGCAGAATCTGATCAAACGTACTCGTGCGGTACCAGGTGAAGTCGAAGCCGAAGCGACCGTCCAAAAAGTCGGCATCAACACCCACTTCCACGCTGTTTGTTCTTTCAGGCTTCAGGTCGGGATTGTTCTTGGTGTTGGGTAACGAGAAGAAAGGCACAGAGCCGATTGCCGTTGGCTTGTCGTATACGTCATAAATCGACAGCGGGGGCGCATCGTTGCCCACCTGTGCGTAGTTACCACGCACCTTGGCATGTGTCAGCCAGGGGGCATCGAGCAGTTTCGAAAATACGAAACTGGCGGCAGCAGACGGGTAGAAGAATGTGTCGTTGCCGGCGGGCAGTGTAGTCGATTGATCGCGGCGGCCAGCGATGTCAAGGAACAGCATTTCACGGTACCCCAGGGTTGCACTGGCAAAGATGCCGTCAACGCCGATCTTCTCCAGCACCTCTGTCGGAGGGCTCATCGGAGTTCTGGAGTTCGACAACGAGTACAGGCCAGGAACCGCCAGACCGCCACTGGTGGCAGAACGAATCGAGTTCATTTGGCTGCGGCGCATGTTGCCTCCTACGTATGCTTTTAAGTTCAGATCCGGCGATAAGTCTTTGTTAGCGCTGAGCATGAGATCGTAGTTGGACTCCGAAAACGTACGGTCAAAACGCTCGAACTTCGCAACACCGTTGCTGCCGACCGCAATGCGTTCGCCCTGATAGTCGACTGTCGTGTTTACAGCCGCCCTGCCCATTACGCTCAGCCAGTTGTTCACCTTGTAGTTAGCGGAAATATACCCGAAGTAGTTGTCACGGGTATCATCCACAAAATTTTCGTAGCGAGTCCAGTACGAGTTGTCCATATAGATCGGACGGTTACGGTCAGCATTCCAGTTCCACGTAATATTCTGTCTGTTGCGGAAATAGGCTTCACGTTGCTCTTTCATGTCTACATGTCCGGCCCACCACTGGCGGAATACCTGGTTTGGGTTTGCCGAGCTGTAGCCTGTGCCATAGCGGCCGAGGCCCTCTACGCGTGTATAGTTACCGGAAGCAGTAACCGTCAGTTTGTCTGTAAAATCGTAGGATGTCGAGAAGTTGAACATGTTTTTATCCAACTGGCTGTTGGGCAGCACGCCCGTTTCATCGCTGCGGGTATAACCCACTTTGAACGTTGCTTTTTCATTGCCACCGCTCAACAAAATGCTCTGGTTCGATTGAACCGCTGTCTCGTAGTAATATTCGGGACCATGGACTCCGGGTACCCACGACTTTGTAGGTTTGTGATAGTTAGGGTGAGCAGGATCAAACGCATCCCAGTTGTAGATTTCCAGGTTAGAATCGAAACGCGGACCGAACGAGGCATCGGCCGTGAAATTAGGTACATAGCGACGCTCGCCGTTGTACGTTTCCTCGGAGAGGAAGGCCTGCACGTAGCCACCACCGTACTCTTTCTGATACTTTACGAACGTGCTCTTGTCTATCGTACCCCAGGTAACGCCGCTGTTCAAAACGATGTCGAAGGTATTTTTACGACCTTTCTTGGTCGTGATCATAATCACACCGTTAGCAGCACGCGAACCGTAGAGCGCCGAAGCGGCAGCACCTTTCAGGATGTTGACCGACTCGATGTTGTCAGGGTTGATATCGGCCGCTGCGTTGCCGTAGTCCACACCGGGACCGCCGTTACGTTGGTTGTTGGTGTTGTTGTTGGCGTTCGTTACGGGAACACCGTCGATCACGAACAAAGCCTGGTTGTTGTTCATAATGGACTTATAACCACGAATAACGATGTTGGTAGAACCACCCATGTTATTGTTGGTCTTCACGTCCACACCGGCGGCACGGCCCGAAAGCGAGTTGACAAAGTTCGTGGAGCGGTTGCGGATCATGTCCTCACCGCGAACTTCTTGCGCAGAGTAGGGAAGCTCGTTTTTGCTCCGCTCGATACCGAGGGCTGTCACCACCACTTCACTCAGTTGCCGTGCATCCGTCGCCATGTTTACAACGATGGATGTCCGGCCGCCAACGGCCACTTCTTGCGTGGCAAGACCAATAAAGCTAAAAACTAAAACACCATCGGGAGAAGCCGTCAGGGAATAATTTCCATTGGCATCGGTCACGGTTCCTTCGGTAGTACCTTTAATCACAACGTTCACACCAGGCAGTGGTCCTCCGTCTTCTGCGGAGAGTACCCTGCCTGAGATTCGTTCTTGCGCTTCCGCCAGCCCAAACGAGGCCAGCGTCAGCACTGCCGCGAGGCAGGCGAGTAGAGTTCTTCTCATAAGTTTTGAATTTAGGTTAATATGAAGGCAATGATAGGGCAGCCGGCAGGTCCAGAAAATACACTCTTTATACCCCACTTGTGAGAGGCTTGAGGCAAAGAACATAACCCATCTTGGGTTATTCTATACTAAACCGGTCTATTTCTGTTTGCGGGAGGCGCCCGAGACGAGACAGAATTTTATGGAGAGGAAGAGTGAATTAACCGCTATAAAATGACGATAAAGTAAATTTTTGAAATAGAATCCATGCCTCCAAACGCAATCGTTTGTGGGTGATTATTGTCACCCTTCTAAAATACAGAAAGGCCTTGCGGCCTCTATGTAAATTGCGTGTTGTCTATCCGTAGATCAGAGGTCGGTAAAGATTGAAACCGACATCATCTCTTCAGAAAGCAGTCCCAGGGCATAATAGATATACCAGCTCACTTTCGGCAAGAAGTTAGATGGCACAAGTCTGTCGGCTATGGCCTTCGACACCGCCTGCGCGCGAGTGTTCACTTCCAGCTTCTTATAGATATTTTTAATGTGTGTCTTCGAGGTGTCTTTTGCAATGCCGAGCTCATCAGCGATCATGCGGTAGGTAAGGCCCTTCATCATGAGCTTCAGCACGGTGGTTTCCTGGCTGCTCAGCGGTGAGCTGTCACCGGTATGATGCGCACTGATCACGATGCGCGCGATAAACGGATCGAGCGGTGCTCCACCTCTCATCAGGTTATCAATAGAGCCTGCCAACTGCGGCAGACAACTTTGCTTTAATAGAAAGCCCGAAGCACCACTGCCAATAACATTCAGTACAATGTCCTCATCGGTATAGTCAGAGATAACCAGAATGTCGATACGCGGGTATTTCTTTTTTACCCGGGCTATAAATTCCGGCCCTTTGAGAAACACGAAGTCGATATCCATAATAATGATATCGGGCTGGTCCCGGTCCAGGCCTTTCAGCGCATCCGCGCATTCGGCATACTGGTTCACGATCAGGATTTTCTCCAGCGAGGACAATACATATTTCAAAACATTTTGAAATGGTTCATCCCGATCGACCAAAACCACTCTCTTTCTAAAAAACATAGTATCTCTTTTAACTTCCCTAAATTTTAATTCTTCAACTCCGTCTCGCCGCAGGTGGTGGGAGGCACAGACAATACTTACTAAACTTATTAAATATTATTATACCAATGTTAACAAAAACGCTCCATCATCCTGTTCTACACCGTCAACCTCCTGTACAGCCGTTGGAAGCCCGCCTACGGCAGGCAGGCATAGCTGCCTCGCCTGACGATAAATGCGTGTTGTAACATTCCTGGCAATAATGGTACACACGGCAACACGGTAAAGTGCTGCCGACCTCAAAGATGTCTCAAGGAGATTAAAATGGGATTAGAAACGACTTAATTCGCTATAAAATCGCGATCGCGGGGATTGCCTATTGTCCCACCGCCGTGGCCACCATGTACCACGCACCGTGCGGCAGCCATTGCTCCGCCCAGCGCCAGTCGTCGTCCTTACCGGTTTTGAGATAGCTCAGGTCATAGTCAATATCGGCTTCGTCGCTATAACCACCGGTAATGCCATTGCTAATGCCGCCGGGCGCGTTTGTATATTGATACGTACCAAAAAACATGTAAGCAATGTTATTACGTCCCGTACCATGCAGCATACTGGCGTCATAAGGATTTAAGCCCAATACCCAGTTCAATTGATTCCAGGCGTACACTTGCAGCTTGTGGCGAAAAGCTTCGTCAGAGAAAAATGGCGCGGCCAATCGGGCGGCCGCGGCCAACGAACCGAGCCGTGCATTCTCACCTTGCCACCACGGCGCTGCTTCCGAGTCGTGTGGAAAGAAGAACGCCGTATGTTTTATACCATCTTTGTTTTGTACCAGCTGTCGTGCATAGCCAAACGGATTGTTTACTTCGCCCGTAACTTGCAGCTCGTACGTCAGTGACTTCTTAACACACGCCAATACTTCGTTGCGCACGGCGTCGTCGGCCATCGGGGCATAGTTCAGCAATGCCACCACCGGCAGGCCGGCATCGGACGGGTGGAAGAACGGACGCGTGGCAGCGTCGGCACGCCAGGAACCCTGGTACGTACCGGAGGTTATCAAACGGCCCATCAGGTTCTTTGCACGTTTGTCAGCAGCTTGCTTGTATTCCGGCTTCTTCGTCACCTTAAATAATTCCGTGGCGGCCATCAGCGCACTGTAGTCATCCAGGATATTTTCTTTGCCATCGTTGGTATAGTATATATTGTTCTTTTCCAAAAAAGCAAAGGCTTCTTCTGCCGTCCGCAGGTAGTCGGTGGCCGTATAGTCGCCAGACACAGAATGCGTGCTGGCCATCGCCAAAGCAGCGATGGAAAGACCTGCCCCTGCCCGATAGCTCACCTCATAGGTAGCCTGGCTCGACACCCGTTCGATGTCGCCGGGGTTCGTCTTGTCTTTGGTATCGATCGTCTTGATCGCATAGCCCCTCGAGTCTTTACCAATCTTACGATCCTCCGGACGTTTCTCCGGTCCATGTCCCGACACCGAGCGGTAAAATGATCCATTCGGATTCTTTATACGCACCAGGTAATCAGCACCAAACATCGCCTCGTCCAGTACACGTCGTTTATATTGTTTGAAGGCAACCTTGTCACGTGTATTCAGTAAAGCGTAGGTCTTAAACAGTCCCCATGCTGTTAGTGATATCTGCTGCGGATTAAAATACGTCGAGAACGACAGGTGTGAAAGGTGTTTGCCATAATCGCCGGTAGCATCAAACCACCCGCCGTGTGCATCCACTGCGGTGTTGGTATCCTCCAACTTCAGGTTGCGGTCTGCCTTATCGAGCAACCCCGACGACCGTTGTCCTTTGAAATAATATACTACATTGGAGAGCGTGTTGCGTTCCAATACATCCACCTGTATCACAAACGGAAAGGAGCGGATAACGCCCTTGCTGGTAGTACATGCTATGTAATACGAACCTTCCTTCGTCACGCCGTCAAACTCCAGCGTCCAGAAGTGCCAGTCTTTCCATTTCCGTACCGGCCCGGCTTGCGCCACTGTACCCGAAAACACCTCGGCGTCAGTCTGGCTGTCCTTCACCTGAAAGGCCGTCACACCGTCGCCAACCTTTCCCTGCACCACGGCGTGTTTGGGTCCCGTGGCTTCATAGCCCAGGTGATTGGTTAGAATACGAAGCTGCTGACCCTGAGTGAAAAAGGGCAACAGACAAAGCAAAAGAATACAAAGAAAGGAATAGGGCTTTGGGATGGGCATACGGTTGGAATTTTAAGATAACATCCACTACCAAAGGACCATTTCAAACAACGATTGCATCGGAAGAATGATTGGCCGGATAATCGGCAAAAGATTGGGATGTGCTAAAAAGCACACTCTCCATCAATGAGACAGGCGGGCCTTCCGGCGGGCAGGCCGGATTTTTTATAGAGATACATCAAACGACCTACTATGGAAACGGCCCAACGCAAGACTATCGTCACCGAGCTGATTCAGTGCATTCAAAAAGGCAACGCCCATGTCTCGTTCGAAGAATCGGTGGCGCGACTGTCCAAAGAATTACGCACGCATACACCCGCGTCATTGCCCTATAACATCTGGCAACTGGTCGAGCACCTCCGCATTACGCAATGGGATATTGTGGAGTTCTGTACTTCTGCCGCACACGAGTCGCCCCCCTGGCCCAAAGGGTACTGGCCTGAGGAAGCGCCCGACGAAGTAAGCGATCATGCCTGGAAAAAAACGCTTGCCCAAATAGAAGAAGACCGCACGCGTTTCTTCAACCTGCTGAAGAACCCCAAGCGTGACCTGCTCGAACCGTTCGAGCATGGTGACGGACAAAACCTGCTGCGCGAAGCATTGCTCATTGCCGATCACAACGCTTACCACACCGGCGAGATCATCGTGGTACGCCGCCTGTTAGGCGACTGGGATTAATTACGCCTTCAGCACATACCGATACAGGGCCGTGCCCGCCAGCAGAAAAATGACGCTACCAACCGCCACCACAGTCATGTTACCGCCGGCGAGCACCCCCAGCAAACCAATGCCCGCACCGACAAAGGCCGCGGCCGCGATAATGACAGTAATGCCAAACCGGTTCTGTTGTTGTGCCGATTCGTGTTGGATTTGCTGAACCGCCGGCGCCTCGCGTGTGGTGGCTTGCTGCAAGGCAAGCGCACGCGGCGACTTCATGCCCCGGGTATAATAATAGTATTCAAAGATGCCCAGCACAGCGAGGGGCAAGCCCACGCCCAATAATGTCTCTACCGATCGATCCAGTTTAAATCCTGCGAATGCCGGTAGTAATACCTTAAACGATAAGCTCACGACCAATGCTACGACCGTTGTGAATACTACCGAAAATGCAGTTTGCCGGGAAGAGTACAGCGACCAAATAATAGGTGCAAACAAAGCTCCCCCCGCAATGGCAGCAACGCTCAACACTACTTCCACAATGCCCCCTGCCAACGGCACCAGCAGCGCTACGCCAATTGTCCCGGCACCGAATAGCAGTGTAAAAAGTCGCGCCACAAGAATCTGTTCTTTCTCCGACGCACCGGGCCGAAACACACTGCGGTATACATCCTGGGCAAATACAGTGGCCGACAGGTTAATTGTAGTATTCGCCTTGCTGGAAGTAGCGGAGATCATACCCGACAATACCAGGCCGATCAACCCAGCCGGCAACACACGCTGGCAAAGCATCATATAAGCACCTTCGGGTTCCAACCCCTGCAAATCAGGATTGATGATACGATAAACCATGGGCGGCAACATCCAGATGACCGGGCTCAATGCATACAGGAAAGCAAACAAATACGCCACCTTCTTTGCATTGCGCTCACTCGACACGCTGGTATACCGTTGTACATACGACCAGTTTCCACCGATATAAACAGTCTGGTATCCAATAAAGGCCAGCATAAAGCCGGCGGTGTAATCATTGGCGAACGGCTCAAAGAAATCGGGCGGTGCCTGACGGAACAAATTGCTCACGCCGCCAATCTGCGCGAACGACGCGGGTATAACAATTAACACGGCGGCCATCAGGATAATAAACTGCACCACGTCCGTGACCAGCACGGCCCACAGCCCACCCGCCGCGGTATACAATACAATCAGGATGCCTATGCCAATAATACAGGCCTCCAACGAAAACGGCGTCGCCACATATACCATCTTCCCCACGGGGTATAAGACGGCACTGGTATTGACCAGGCTGAGAATTAAAATAAGGTAGGTATAAAACTGTTGCGCCTTTGTGCCAAAGCGGACGCCGATATACTCTGCCGCGGTGCGCGTGCCCGTCCGTTTCCAGCGGGCTGCAATAAATACTGCCACGATCAAGCCGCTGATCGCCATCGTCAGTTGAATGGTATTGGCCACCAGCCCATGTTTATAGGCAATCGATCCCCACACCACAAATGTACCCGCGGAAAAATAGCTGATAAAGAGTGACAGTCCATTGATCCACCAGGGTGTTTCCCCGCCGGCCTCAAAAAAAGCCTGACTACTTTTGCTGCCCGTGCGGGTAAACGCCAGCCCGATCGCAAAGATCAGCACGGCGAACACCGCCATGACAATAAAATCCAGTTGTACCATGAAGTCAGAAGTTGAAAAACATTATTGAAGATCCAGCGCATATACGGCCAGGCCATACGGCGACAACGAGACATCGACGGTCGGGCCGCTCGCCACGGACTGCCCACCGGGCACCGCTGTCAAGGCCTTTACCCGCACGCCGGGCTTCCACTTGTCTACGTATATCGCCACCGGTGCATGCACCGCTATAGACTGATCATTCAATAGTATGACAAACAAGCGATTTTTGGAAGCAGAATATGCTGTTATATATTCCACGGATGGATTGTCGCACACGATCAGCCCCGGCCGGATCACGAGGTCTGCTAAATCTCCATAAACGGTGCCTGGCGCAAAACCGTAGCTTTGGTGTGGCCCCACCTTCGGCGTTACAAAGCCGCGCGGAAAGGTAATGTCACCGGCGGAACGCAGTTGTGCCTCTGCCAACAGGTAATCCGTGATCCATCCGATCTGCCACCAGGCATGATGCGGATACGGCCCCGCGCCTTTGTTCATGGCATACCAGTAATACGACGCCACGCTCGTGGCAGAATCGACGAAGGCATCACGCCCAATGGCTGCCGCACGGGCCATATCAATAAACAATGAGTCCTGCGTAAGCTGAAACGCCCGCACAAACAGGCCCGCATGGCTGGCCAGTTGTATCGGCCCCTGCCGCTGCGCAGAGCCCATAATGCCGCCATGCTCAAAGCTCAACCCGGCCTGCGAGATCTCCCAATCTTCGCGGGGCGTGCCGTATACAGTCTTCGGCGTCCGACTGGGAATGGGATGAGTATAAATAGATGTAGTATAGATCCGGGCCGTTTTCAAGGCCGCTTCCAGGTATTCTTTCTTGCCTGTAATGTCATATAGGTCCAGCAGTGCCTGTGCCGATTGCGCCGTCGCAAAGTCCGGCGCATACCGCGCATCACCACATACACCAATAAAGTGGCCCTTCTCCACTCCCTGCCGTATAAACCACGCCGCACCTTTCTCGGCCGCTGCCAGGTACTTGGGGTCTTTCAAAATACGATGCGCCACCATCAATCCATAGAAGGTTGGCCGCAGATCGTCAATGTCCTGAAACAACGGCTCCTTCGTATTCTGATCATACGCCACCTTCCAGCTGCCATCCGGTTGTTGCCACTTCAACAATAGCTCAGCGCCCAGGCGCAACCGCTCCAACAATACTTTGTGATTGGGCTCAAACAGCAAAATGTTCCCATCATCTAACATCGTGTAGTACGTCAGGCTCACCGGCTCTACAAACTCCCCCCATTCTTCCACAAACACTTTGCGTTTGGCGAGATAGTATTGCCCCATGGCAGCGCCTTGAAAGAACCCGGGCGTGGTTTGTTGTTGCGCCAGCTTGAAGTTAAGAGCATAGGGCAACACGTTTTTCTGCAACGCCGGATCACCGGTAGCCCTGGCCAGCATCCACATCGCACCATAGTCCGAATTTTTAATGGCGTCACCCTGCGACCCCACAACACCGCCGAGATACGATTGCCCTCCGATTTGTCTGCCTTCAAAAGACTCTACGTGCCACATCGAAGTTTTTGTATCCGTCAGGTAACGGCACATTGCTTCGATGCGATGTGTCAGCGATTGTTTGTTCTGACGCAGCGCCAGCGTTTCTTTAAATTGATATATATCGTTGGCGGTATGTTTCACCTGGTCACACCATGTACCGTGACGTAAACTATAGCGAAAGGCAAACTTTACCGTATCACCGGCTTGCAGGCGCGAGGGCTTCTGGCCCAATACCGGGTAATAAAGCGAAGGTGATAGAGCGCCTGCACGGTTGCGGTGGGACAGGCCGATGTGCCAGTCTTCGTGCGTGATGTGATCGTGTGCCCACGGATCGCGGCCCAGCCCCGGGCGGGGTATCACCGCCAGCGACACCGACTGTTTCGTATCGACAATCGCCGCCAGCGTGCTGGCACAACGCTCGCGATAGATCACAGGCAAGGCCGGCACGCCTTGCCCATACGCATACGCCCGGATAAAATCGGGCTGAATCGAGTCGCCCTGGAAATACCCCGGCACCGTGGCCCACGCCATGTCAGCCTCCGGCACCGTCGCCAACGTAGGCGTAGCAAACGAATAATATCCCGGTTTCTTCACGACACATTGGTGCTCTACAACCACGTCGTTCGGAAACCGTTCATCCAATGCCCACGATGCCGTGATGCTGGCCCATGCGTTGTCAACGGTAAACACCAGGCGCTTGCCGTCGGCATTCACATCCGATGGATACCCTGTAACCGCTTCACCCGCCGTATTTAGTGAAACCGGCGACGTGGCGTCTTTCCAAAAACCTTGCTGATATCTATATACCGGCTCGGGAAAAGGCACACCTGTGTTTGTCTTAAAGGCTGTCGGCGTGCTATCAGGCTTCTGCTCACTATAAAGTAACGTATAACTTCCCTCCGGCTTGCCCACCTCCTGCCAGGCGCCGCCCACACGCACCTGCACACCAGTCGCGTGCCAGCCATCCGCCGCTTGTTTCCAGTGAAGCTGCAGCCGGTCATTGGTAAGGCTTACATCCTTTTGTTTACAGCCTGCCACCCCGAGCACGGCGATTAAAAAGCTTATCGATACACTCCTGTTCATGTCAATCTTCATAACAAAGTACTTCAAATACCGCCGCCGGGACTTCCGCCGATGGATGTGCTACTGTTAGTGTCAGCGAGCGCGTCGTCACCGGCTCGTTGAATCGGATCACGTTCTGCGTCTGGTAGTTTCCTTCACGTTGATACACTACCGTGCCCCGCTCATCGCGCAACGTATACCGACGCACGCAGAACGGCATCACGTTCTCCGGGTGCCCCATCAACACCGTTTCCATCGGGTGATCAAAGTCGGTATCGAACTTTAACACCACCGTACGAATGGTGCGGGGGCGGTCCCACGTCAGGGTCAGTGTGGGCGTAGCATCTTTACTATCCGCCACCCAGGCATTGGGGCCATCCACCGGTCGTGCTATACCGTTTCGAATATTCTCCACGCCAAAGCACGTCAACGGCTGTGACAACCGCAGCGCTATATTTTGGCCCAAGGGGCGCCGTTGCGGGCACCAGAACTCAAACGCATCCATGCCAATGTCGTCGGGTGGCGTTTGTTTACCATAATTAGACACGGCCTCGTTGATGTGGTTAAACACCGATAACACACCCGTCACACGCTGCGACGAGAAAGGCACTTTTACCAGCGGGTTTTTCAGGAACACAATAAAGGTATATGCCGTAGCCGGAAGCTCAACATCAAATACCAGGTCAACACAGTTCTTACCGGCTGCCAGTTCCTTGCGCACCGTAGCCAGTGTCACATCCGGGGTATAATTACCGGCTTTGCTACTGACGCGTAACTCCACGTCCAATGTAGCCGGCTCCTCTGCATAGGCATGAAAAGATACACCGGGCATCGGTCCGGCCAGTAATGGCAACATTTGCGCCACGGCCGGACTCAGTGGCCGCAACTCACCTTCCGGAAATGCCTGTAGCGCCAGTGTGCTCGACGCATGCAGGGAGGCCTCGTTCACCAGGTTCTTTTCGTCATGCAGGCGCAGACGCGGCAAATGTTGTCCACGCACCATCAACCGCTGCTGAAGCTCCGGCACCAAACCTTTCGCTAACAATTCGGCGGGCAACACACTATGTTGCTTACATACCACCGCTGCCATGCCGACCGCTTGCCCACCGTAAGCACTTGTACCCATCACACGCGACGAACCAAACGCCACGTGACTAACGCTGATGATACGACCGGCCAGGAACAGGTTTTTTACATTTCGGCTATAATAACTGCGATACGGCAGGTCATAGATACCCTTTGCATGCCATTGATTACACCCCGGCCGCTCGCTAAACACACCGTCTGCAGGATGCAGGTCAATCGACCAGCCGCCAAACGCCACGGCATCATCGTGCGGACGCTGCTCAACAATATCTTGCTGCGTTACTATATAGTCACCTTCAAACCGGCGGCTTTCCCGTTTGCCCGGAATCGTGCCCACCCACTCGAGCGTCAGATTACGCGCCTCGGGAAACCTGCCTGAGTTCTTGATATAATTCCACACACCATAGATCACCCGCCACAGCTCCCACTTGATCGTCTCCGTTTCATGTACAGTATCCAGCCGGCCACCATACTCCACCCACCAAAGGTTACAGCCATATTCCTTAGCATTGAACTTACGATACCGCGGAATCTGTGTGATGTCCTGCAACGCATACGCCGGTGCCACGAAGTCAACCGGCTTACCCACGTCCTTACTGTAAAAGTATAGCGAATGCCCCAGCAGCTCGCCATACTCTTTCTCCGGCGCAAATTGTTCATTCAACTCTTCCCGGGTCTCCGCGCCCATGCGAAATGCCGCCCCCGCCAGAAAGCCCACGACACCGTCACCCGATGCATCACAAAACAGTGGCGCCTTTAATACATACTCGGTGGAATTCTGACTGCAAAAGGCCCGTACCGACGCAATCGCATCGCCGGCCTTGGTCACTTCCATGACGGCCGTATTCAGCAACAATGTAATCTTCAGCTCCGACACTACTTTATCGAGCAGCACCGTATCAAAGATCACAGCGTTGCCTTCTGGATTCCGGTACATATTCTCCACGAGGATCTCATCGATCACACCACCTTCACGCGCCCATCGGTTGTTATTCCCCATATGCGACGTCGCGCCTAGTACCCACAGCCGCACTTCACTGGAAGCATTGCCACCCAGCACCGGCCTATCTTGCACAAGGATCACCTTCAGGCCTTCCCGCGCCGCCGTAATCGCACAACAGGTACCCGACAAACCTCCTCCTACAATCACCAGGTCCGCCGACAGCACATCCTGCCGCAGCGATCTGGACGCTATACTTTCCGATACAATCATGTTACCGTTGACGTTTAAGGATGAATGGATTTCTTAACCACGACAAAGCCACCCGGCTTCACCAAACTCACATCGGCCACACCCGGTGCAACCTCCAGGGTAAGCGTCTTACTTTCGCCCGGCTTTAACATGTCAATCATAGCAGACTTACCACCGCATTGCACGGTATAGTTGCGCAGCGTATAGCGGGGAAAATCGTTGCGCGCCGTGACGGTAACCGCAACTTGCTTATCCGACACTTTTACCGCGAGGGTGGCCGGCGCAAATTCTTCCTGCCATGTCAGGTACATGCCCCGTAGGTCGCGCTCCGGCGAGATTAACCCCCATGGCCGGTAGCCATTGGGATTGGTGCCAGGGAAACGGCTCATGTAATCGTTAAACGTCCAGACCGACGCGCCCACCAGGAAATCGCACTGCCGAAAATCCTGCATAGCCTTCTGCAAATGGCGCACACGGTCCTGTTCATCTTTGACACCATCGGTGCGCAGGCCGAACTCGCTTATATATACCGGCTTGTTCGGATATAAGGCATGGATATGTTTTAAGTTTTTTAAATGGTCACCATAGATATTGGCGCTCACAAAGTCCACATATTGCGACGCTTCATCTTCCGGCCTCTGAATGATATCGCGAAACACAAACATGCTGGCAAACGTCACGAGCCGCGAGGCATCGATCGACTTGACATAGGCGTACATATCTTTTGTCCAGGCCTGTCCCTCCGGTTTATGGGAGTGATATTCGTTCCCTACGCTCCAGGCAATGACCGAGGGGTGGTTCCAATCGCGTTCCATCATCTCGCGCATTTGCGCCTGGTACCTCGCGCGCATGACAGGATCTGCCATTTGCTTTGGCGTCAACTGCCAGTTGCCCGCTTCGGCAATGATCAGCAGACCATGCGCATCAGCCCAATCCAGCAACTGGGTCGACACGGGATAGTGACTGATCCGCGACAGCTCCATACTCCCGTTTTTGATCAACGTCAGATCTTTCTCTAATACTATTGCGGGGTCCATCGAGCCATAGCCCGGATAGTCGAGCGGCCGGTTGCAGCCACCCATGCGAATAGGCTCTCCGTTCAATAACAACTGCGTGCCTTGCACAGCCACCTGGCGAATGCCAAACATGCGCGACAAGGTATCCGCACCGGTCACTACCTCGGCCTTATATAACACGGGGTCGTCGGGATACCACAGCTTCACCTCCTTCGCAGGCATCACAACCTCTGCTTGCACCACCGTTGTCGCGCCCGCCGGTATATCCGGCACCTTTACAGCAATCTTGACCGGCACTTTGTTGACGCCGCGATACAACGTCACTTGCACGCCCGGCTTCGCTGCGCGACCGCTGGTATTCCTTACGTGCAATGCCAACGCTACTTTTGCCGTCTTCTTTGTCAGGTCCGGATCGGCTGTAATTTTTATATTCTGTACATATACTTCCGGCCGCACAACGACATACACTTCACGTGTAATACCGCCGTAGTTAATCCACGGAAAGAGCTGGCCTGTATTTTCATCCGTATCTGGAATACGTGTCTTCGCACCGGGAATCGTCGTTGTGTCCCAGGCATTGTTCACTTGTAACGCCAGTGTATTCTCACCCCTCAACGCCTCCGTAATATCCAATTCAAACGGAGTGTAGCCACCTTCGTGTGCGCCTACTTTCCGACCGTTCAGCCATGCCTGGGCCTTATAGAACACCGCCTCAAAGCGCAGGTATGCACGATGCCCTGCCGGTACGGCGGCGTGCTGAAATTTCTTTACATACCACGCCGTGCCGGTATAGAGCATATACCGCGGATCGACGGAAAAACAATGTGGCACCGCTACCTTGTCCCACCGGGTCAACGGAAAATCGGGCCTATACCATGCGTGAGCTTCCCCCACGTGTACCGGGTCCAGCGCAAAGCTCCACTCGCCGTGCAGGGCGGTGCGCCGCTGGGCCAGTAGACAAACCGGTAGACAACAAAAGACGATCAATAAATACCTAAGCTTCATGGACGATAATTGTTTACGAGGACCTCCGCGACCGCGGTGCCGATATGATTTAAACCTGTTTGATTATAATGAATGGCGTCGTGCATCCATCCCTTGTCGGCAAAAGATGTGGTGCCGCGGTACACAATCTGTGTATGGCGATCCGCGGCGGCCACTGCCTCTTGTTCCTGGCGAATGGCGTCAAAGCCTGTTCGCGGATGGTCGGTATAATACCCGGTCTGCACAATATAAAAAGGAAGCTCTTTCCCAAACGCCTCGCGAAACCGGGCAATAACACTTTCCAATGCTTGCCGGTAACGCGCCGTTGTAAGCCTCCCGTCGTTGATCGCATTCGCATCACGCTCACCTTGCACCCAGATGATTCCTTGCAGGTGTTTACCCGTTTTGCGCTCCGCAGCCTGTACCTTCTGAAGGGCCAACGGCATCAATAACAAACGCCCCTGCACATCCCACGTGCCGTAGTCGTCAAGCTCTGCCAACTGGTGACACGAGCTTCCACCCCGCGCCGCCGCGATCAACACCACCGGTTTACCGGTACGCCGATACAACGCTTCCGCTAATGCCGGCGCCAGGCTGCCAGTATGCGCACGTTGAAAATGCAGCTCGTCTTTCCCAAACGGATCTTTCAACGCCACCAACACATCCAGGGTCGCAACATATTCCCACGCCGAACCGGCGGAGCAAACGGGGGACAAGGCGCTATCACCCTGCCCCACCGCATTGCTTTGACCTGCCAGCAGGTATAGCTGCAGGTCCTGGGCATAGCCCAACCCTACCATATGCAAAACCCAAAGTGTGAAAAGTATCCGCATGTGCCGCATTCCTTATTTCCAGGGATCGTTTTGCTCCAACCGTGTATTGGCATTGATCTCATCCTGTGGGATCGGAAAATACCGGTGCCTGGCCTCCGGATGCCGCGCGGCATAGACACTGTTGACCGCAGCCGGTATCACATCCAGGAACGTATTTGTACGCGTCAGGTCGTACCAACGGTCACCCTCGGCGAAAAACTCCCACGAACGCTCTTGCAATACCGCGTCGATAAAATCAGGCAAGCTCATACCCACGGGCAAATCATCAATCATCGCCCGCTCGCGAACAGCATTGATATAGTCATACGCCTTTTGCGTGGCCCCCTGTTGATTGCGCGCCTCGGCTTCTGCCGCCATGAGGTATACATCCGCCATGCGCAAAATGGGAATATTGTTGGTCGTGGCACCCGTCGGCGACACCGGGTCCTGGTATTTCTTTACCAGCACTGCATCCTTGGTGATGGGCGTAATGTCCTTCTGGTGCACAATGGTACCGTTTGACTTTACGAACACCGTGTCCAGCATACCTCGCCGGCGGTCTTTCGGATCGAACGAGTTAAAAAAAGCCTGGTAGGCAAAGAAAGAGCCATAGGTAGTCTTACCATACGCGGGTGCCGCATTACCCGGAGGACCACAGAGACCGGTCATCTGGTGCGACTTCGACGACGTGGATCCCGACACCGAGTTGATCGACTCTGCTTCGTACGCAAAGATATTTTCTACACGTGCGATATCTTCCTTCGTCACGTCATATATATCCCGTACACTATCCATCAGCGTAAGATAACCATTCGTCATAACAGCCTCTGATTTTGCCAGCGACGTGGCCCAGTCTTCATTATACAGGGCAGCCTTCGCATACAGCGCCAACGCCGCCTGCTTAGAGGGACGCCCCTTCACCAACCCAGCCGAATGCTCGGGCAACTTGACCACCGCCGAATCCAGGTCGCTATAAATTTGTTTATACACATCGGCCTTTGCGCTTTTGCCCACATAGGCATTGGCCTCCACGTCGCTGGCCTTTGTCTTCACCACGACATCGCCAAAGTTTTTAGTAACCGTCCAGTGGTAAAAGGCCCGGAGAAAATACGCCTCACCAATGATCTCTTTCTTTCGCGCGGCGTCCATTTGTGTGCTCTGCACCCGCTCGATCACCCAGTTGCATTTCTCAATACCGTCATAGGACGATGCCCAGATTTGCTGCGGAGACTCGTTCAAACGACCCGCCGTGCGCTGTGCTGTATAGCTGGCGTCGTACGAAAACAACGTCAGTGAGTTGCGCGACACTGCTATGCGCGGATACGTCTGATCCGCACTCAAGTCCGACGACAGCAAGGCCGCCGGCCCGCCGTACATATCCGAAATAGGATCATAGGCCGCAGCAATAGCCGCCTCGGCATCCGACGCAGTCTTATAAAAATTCTCGGTATAGATGGAAGAATAAACCTCTTCTTCCAGCGCACACGACACGAGCACCAGCGCTACGCCGCCGGTGAGAAGAAAAGCTTTGAGAATATTGTTCATATAGCTTTTGTTGAATGTTCTGGTTGCTTTCGATTAAAATGTTACCTGTATACCACCCAGGAACGACTTTGACGATGGGTATACGAAGTTGTCAATACCGATCGCGGTGTTTTGCCCGGCATACGTATTTACTTCCGGATCATAACCCGAGTAGTTCGTGACCGTAAACAAGTTGTTTGCGCTGACATAAATGCGCGCCCGGTTAACCCCTTTGATCTGCGGCAACACATACCCCAGCGTTACATTCTTGCAACGCAGGTAGGATCCGTCTTCAATAAACCGGTCTGTGATCGGCAAGCGACCGGCCTGCAGGGGCCCCGCATATTCATTATTAGGATTCTCCGGCGTCCAGTGGTTTACCGTGCCTTGCAGCAGATTGCGCTGGCCCAGCGGATTTTCAAAAGAAGCACGGCTTACATTATATACATCATTGCCATAGGTGCCCGACAGAAATACGCTTAGATCAAATTTTTTATACGTCAGGCTTGTTGAAAACCCAAAGATAAAATCCGGATTCGGGTTGCCGGTAATAACCTGGTCGCCCGCGGTGATCACATTGTTCTGATCATGGTCCTTCACCTTTGTGCCACCCATGCGGCCGTCGGCGCCGGGTATAATCGTCTCTCCTGTTTGATAGATGCCATCAAACAGGTATGTCTTGAAGACGCCCAGCGGCTGGCCTACCTTCAGCAAGGTATAGTTGGTAATGAATCGCTCTTGTGTAACGCCACCGTCGATGTCTGTTACTTTGTTGCGGTTGGCCGTAAAGTTGGCCGACACATTCCATTTCAGATCACCGTCCAGAATACGGGCATTCGCCGAAAGCTCCAACCCTTTGTTTTCAATACCGCCCAGGTTGGTCATGATCGTACCATAACCCGACGACAGCGGCAGCGTCTTTTCATACAGCAAGTCCGTTGTTTTCTTTCTGTATACCTCCACAGTCAGATTCAACCAGTTGTTGAACAGGCTTATATCCAATGCCAGGTTGGCTTGCAGCGACTTCTCCCACCGCAGATTGGGATTCGAAAGTCCCAGCGGGCTAATGCCTTTCACATAGGTATGATTGAGCTGGTAATCACTGCCCGGTCCTTGCAACGGCAAGGACTTATACGGATCGATCGCACCGGCATTCCCGGTGAGTCCATAGCTGCCGCGCAACTTCAAATCGGTGACCGCCGGAATAGCCTGCATAAAATCTTCTTCAATGATCCGCCAGCCAAAGGATGCCGCCGGGAAGAAGCCATATTTATAGTTCTCGCCAAACTTGCTCGAACCATCCACCCGGGCCGTCACGTCAAAGAAATACTTGTCTTTAAACCCATAGTTGATACGCCCCATGTACGAGTCCAGGCGCTCTTTCGTCCGTTTGCTGGAAGTCGACACACTCGTTGCCAGCTGCAACGCCTCGTCTGTCGTTGCATCATTCGGAAATCCGTTGCCAACCGTAAAGTTTTCGCGGTACTGTGTCGACTGCGTGGCAAACACTCCCGTGAACTTCACGGTGTGCGCCTCGGCAATGCGCTGCTCATACGTCAGGATGCTTTCGTGCAGCAGCATGATGTTATTTGTATTGGTCTTCCTCGCAGTACCCGAGCTGGCATTCAGATCTTTCGTGGCAACGATATACCGTGGTGAATAATAATCGCGTAAACCGCTTTGCATGTCTATATTAAACGATGCGCGGTACGTCAGGCCTTTGGCGAGTTTCGCTTCGCCATATACGTTGCCCAGCATACGCTGAATCTTGTCTTCGTTCTTTACCGATGCAAGGCCCAGTGGGTTCGTCACTTCCCGGTAACGGCCGTCTCGCTGTTCGGCAAACGGAAACAGCGTACCATCGTCACGGTAGGG